>Ga0007854_10001349_pt1 | contig 15582 bp, 12 predicted proteins | sample CryBogCBH12Aug08_FD_60382 | JGI IMG/M metagenome (GOLD analysis project Ga0007854, IMG submission 60382) | Freshwater microbial communities from Crystal Bog, Wisconsin, USA - CBH12Aug08 | ecosystem: Environmental > Aquatic > Freshwater > Lake | place: Crystal Bog, Wisconsin, USA | collected...
CCAAGTGGTAGAGCGTATTGAAACACTTTACAGCCGTGACAACGCCAGCGATGTGACGGGTATTGCAACCGGATTTACTGATCTTGACTCTATGACATCCGGCCTGCAACCAGGCGACCTGGTGATTGTTGCCGGACGCCCCAGTATGGGTAAAACGGCTTTTTCAATCAACATTGCCGAACACGTTGCGCTGGAAGTCAATAAGCCGGTAGCCATTTTCAGTATGGAAATGGGCGGAACCCAATTGGCCATGCGCATGATTGGTTCGGTCGGTAAACTCAATCAGCACACCTTGCGTACCGGCAAGCTGGAAGATGATGATTGGTCGCGAATGACACATGCCTTGGGTCGATTGAATGATGCACCTATATTTATAGATGAAACTGCCGCACTGAATTCCCTTGAGCTGCGTTCGCGTGCTCGTCGCCTCTACCGGCAGAATCTGGACAAAGGGGGATTGGGATTGATTGTGATCGACTACATCCAGTTAATGTCTTCCATTTCAACCAAGGGCGGTGAAAATCGCGCCACTGAAATTTCAGAAATCTCCCGTTCACTTAAAAGCTTGGCCAAAGAACTACAAGTTCCGGTCATTGCCTTGTCACAGCTTAACCGTAGCCTGGAACAGCGTCCCAACAAACGGCCTGTCATGTCGGATTTGCGTGAATCAGGAGCTATCGAACAGGATGCCGACTTGATCCTGTTCATTTATAGGGACGAAGTTTATAACCCGGACAGCCCTGATAAAGGTAGGGCGGAAATTATCATTGGCAAGCAGCGTAATGGCCCGATTGGAACAGTTGGATTAACGTTCCGTGGAGAATTCACACGCTTTGAAAATGCTGCTCATTCAGGTCAATATCGCTCCGGGGAATAATAATAACTTCTCACTGATTTTCTGCTGTCATTATTTATGCCTGATGAAGTTGAATTCCAACCCCAGTTAAGAAATACGTTTCTAATGGATTTAGGCCAAAAATTTTGTCTGATTTAGCAATACGCTTGTTTCACGGTTATCCATAAGTTGAATAAAAATTGAACGTGAAGTGCTAAAATACAGACCTATAGAGAGGATAAAAAAACATGGATCCCACTGAACCACTCGAAGACTTAATCAATAAAACACAACGTTTAAATAGGGCACTTTCTGTCATTAACCAAGCCTATTCCGTTCTTCTTCATTCTCAAACTGAGCAAGAACTTTATAGAGAAATTTGTGAATCTGTGACTACACAGAATGGATTTCCATTGGCTTGGATTGGTGTCGCCGTTGACAATGATAAAAAATCTGTTGATGTCTTCACCAGTGCAGGGAAAGCCAGTGCGTATATCGCAGGAATCAAGGTGTCTTGGGGCGACAATCCCAATGGCAATGGCCCGGCAGGTAGGGCATTCAGGACTGGGAAAGTACAATTTTTTAACAACATGCTTCATAGCCGTCGCTTTGCTCCGTGGATTGAGAGGGCAAAGGCATACAATCTCCAATCCTCGTCTTCTTTGCCTATAAAACTATCAACGGGTCAAGTGGTCGCTACTTTAATGGTTTATTCAGATCAAAAATATGCATTTTACAAAGATGAGTTAGACCTGTTGGATCAGTTTTGCGCAGACCTTGGTTATTGTGTTGAGAAATTGCGGGCTAAAGATCAGCAACCATTAATCAAGAAGACCGGGAAGGCCGATAATAAGCATTAACGGGAATGCTCAATTATCAGCCTTGTTTAAAGTGGGAGGTTATTTACGTTTAACGGCAATTTTTTGAGAATATGAGTCCGTATTAATCATTAAATTTCCGCAAATTAGAACTTTATCGGAAGCCATCCATAGCTTGATGTCATTTTCGTCAGCATACTCAACCTTGTATTGAGACCAATCAACTTGATACTTAACACCTGATTTCATAGTAAAAGAACTATCATCAAGTAACACCGCTTCGATTATATTTTTCTCGCAGTCTTCTGCCTGTACACGACTGCTTACAATTGTCAGGAGCATTATAAATAAATATTTTTTCATTTTGCTTTCGCTTTAGTGGCGAATTAAAATTCATATACTATATAAATTTTCCCCGCCAAGTGCATCAGTCAAATCACTCAGCATTTTAGCCAATTCTCCAGTCATTAAGGTAAAGTCAAGTTCAAATAGTTCGTCAGCGTTTTCGGCCAGAGTTGTTGATTCTTCCTTGATGATATCGAGAAATTCCAGCCTCTTGATGTGCATTTGTTCGGTTAGAACAAATGATATCCGGTCATTCCATGTTAGCCCCAGACGTGTGGCTCGCTTGCCAGAGGCAATGTGGGAATGAATTTCGCTGCCTTCTAAAACGTGATTCGCATAGCGAATCATTGCTTTGCTTTCACCCGTAGCGCGCAGTTCGAGTTCATTATCTAATGTAAAACCAACAGGCGCATTTTCCCCTGCCAACCAGTCAGTCATGGCAACGACGGGAGAAATTTTGGTGTGTAACAGTTTAACCGGGAATCCATCCAGAGTTTTGCTTAGTTGTTCCAACAGGTCATCTGCTTTCGATGGAGAGGCAGCATCAATAATCAGCCATCCATTCAGCGTGTCCAACCATGCATATGTCGTGCGCTGAAGTGCAAAGGCTCTGGGAAGTAACTCTTCAGTAATGGCTTCCTTGATACTTTTTAACTCCTTTCGACCGACCTTATAGCCTTGTTGCTCCTGAATTTCTGCAACTCTCTCCTTAGCAAACCGATTGATAATCGTGGAGGGTAATAATTTTTGCTCCACACCCAGCGCAAATAAAATTTGCTGATTGGCTACGTGTACAAGGCGGTCATTGCTTAGGCAGGAAATCCACCCCCGGTTTTGTTTGTCTAGCCCACTGCAAGGCCTGAGCGGCTTAAGTGCAAGTTTTTCTTGTAATACTTCAGCAGTAATGGAAAAGTCTTTGGGCAGGCGATATATGAAGATATTTTTAAACCACATGGCAGTTTTCTCGAAAACTGTCGATTATACTGCCCTCCCTAATTTAATACTTAAACTGATCGGGTATTTTTGGCATGATTACAAAAATCAGATTGTGTTGCTGACTTTGGGTCGCTTTAGGGAATTGTTATCAGATTTTTAGCCTTCCTAATTACATGATTGCCACACCGTGGCAATTGGTACGACATCGTGTCCATGGGAAACTTATTGAACAAATGTCTAGTCACTAGGTAGGATTGTGTTGTTCCTGCCATAATTCGGCATCTGTTCTAAGTGTTAGTGATTCACCTAAAGTTGGGAGAAATTGTTGGTTTGAATTTTTAGGTAGGTCTGCCTGGATAGACTTCCTTTTGGCCATCAAAATTTCCATTGGGGTTTTCCCGGCCGCATTCTTCATACGAAAATCTGCACCATGACTAATCAGTATCCGCATTATATTGGAATTACTGTTTTCTGCCGCCAAATGTAATGGGCTCATGCCTCCCTCTGTAAAACTAACCACTGTTGTATCCTTTGCCAACATTTGAATAAGTGCAGCTTCATTTCCTTCCGCAATGACTGCCATCATGGTTTGACGCCATTCAATTGTCTCCTTAGAAAGCACTTTGGCGAGAGAATCTCTCTCCATTGGCAACAATCTGGTAACACGATTCAGCAATGTAATCGTCACAATAACAGCAAGCGATACCAACAATGCTAACTGGCTAATACCCAGAGCTAAGGCCAATTCCGCCGGAAGATTCGCACCGATGGCCAGAATAAATATCGTTAACAGCAGTACTGTTTGCAAATAACGTAACATTGCTACAACAACCAAGGTAGTCAGGGTTGCCAATAACCATTTCCTGTCGACCAAGTTCCCAAGAATGGAATCTGGAAGATTGGCGAGGAAACTCATTACTGAGGCAGCTAGTAATATCAGTACCTCTCTGGATTTAAACTTAACTTTCAAAATAATCTCCTGTTAGAGCTCATAAAATGATATTCGCCCAATAATTAAATATAGAAATAGGTGGCGCACAATTACTTTAGAATCTTTTTAATTAGTCGGCTATTAACACAGCTTGATCAAAAAAACCTGGTGCCCGTATACACCTCAACAACTCACTGAATATTGCTTCAATCAGTGAGTTAACAATATCAGAATTTTGGATACAAACCCAAGTAGAGCCATCTGATTTTTGAATAATTACAAACGGCTGAAAAATCCAGATGAGCGGCTATACTTAACAGATAAACGGTCGATATATAGTGAACATCTATACGCAAAAACATTTTGAAGAAATGGACTGGCTAATTACCCAGCTTATGTTCTATAAAATAACAGGGTATATCTGTATTATTTGTTATGCCAAGCTTTCTAAGGGTGCGAGAACCAAATGTACTCACAGTTTTTGGTGAGTTTCCACTCGGTATTTCGTCTTCCAAGAAGAGGATTTAATGCTATCAGTTTTTTTCCTTTCCTGAGCAATAATCCAGTCATCCAGACGTAGCTAATTTATGTTTGCGGTGTCAACCAAAGGCAAATTCATGCGTTAATGTTCCTGACATTTAGTAATGTCCAAATGTTTATCAACTACTTATAATTGGAGTTCATATGAAACTGTTGTCCACACTGATCGCTGCTGTATTCGCACTCGTAACTTTCTCCGCTGCTGCTGCTGATGCAGCTGCTCCAGCCGCTTCTCCTGCTGCAATGGCTGCTCCTGCTGCTGACGCTGCTGCAAAGCCAGCAAAGAAAGCCAAGAAGCATAAAAAGGCAAAGAAGGCTGATGCAGCTCCTGCTGCTGATGCTGCACCTGCTGCCAAGTAATTTGGTACTAACCTATAAAAGCAGGGTTGCCCCTGCTTTTATAGGTAGTTTATTTTCATATAAACAAAGTATTAGGCTTAAAACAGTTCGAAAGTTATCGAATTTTTTTCCCACAGGCAATTTTATTTAAATTTTCGGCACTAGTAATGAGTGGAAGCGGCATCCATTTAGTGGAAGTTGTGTCTTTGGCAATCAAGTCGCCTTCCCCCATATTTTTTGAGAAATAGGTCGTGTAGAGAAATCGATATTGAGGTTTATTGCAATCAAATTCGGTTCGTCTCTTCAAAGACATAAATGTCTTATCACCACTTGTTTGTGCGGAATTGTAATCCAGCAGTTGCCACATTTTTACTTTACCGTCCAATCCTTTGACAATCGAGGAGGAGTCTGCATAGACAGTATCACTTTTACCGCTGACAACCTTGTACCATTCTGCCATGGCGCTAGTACTCAAAACAGTCAACAAGAATAATAAGCAGATGCTAAGTATTTGAGCCATGATATGAACTAAATTAAATCTTTTCAAAATAATCGCTTTGTCGCTTGTATGCACGTAAAGCATAAATGTGACTGAAATTATATAGTGCAACCCATTTTTTATTTTAGCTCAAATCAAGTTTTATCAACTTCGAGTGTCTTTGCACAAATTTTATAAATTAAACAGTTGCTTGAATCCAAAAATTTCTATGATTTTCCGAAACCAATTTGTCGTGATAACTATGCATCCGTAAAAGTACCGTGCCAATATAAATTGGGAAACCTTTGCGATTGCCTCTGTCATCTATGATGATCGAGTTGAAGTATCGCTGTAGTGCGGCAGAACCCCAAAGTTGTTCAATCTTGTTGCCCACTACCGGATATATCTCATTAATCATTTTTACCGCCATATCTATATCAGCGGGCAATTTTTTTGGAGGAAGTGCTTTAGGTGTGACTACCTTTATCATCATATCTTCTTCGTTAGCACGTCATTGTTGCTCAATGACATAGACAATAAATCTGGCAATTGTCAAGTCAGGGTATGTACTCAATTTTTAAAGTATCCAGCTATTCCTGTGCTATCTAACTCATATCAGTCATTGAAAATCATGCTTGATTAAAAACAGACGAAGAATTAGTTTGAATAAAATTCTAACACGATACTCACACGGCATGTGTACATTTTACACATACAATTGTCATCAGAATGAAATAAGGAAACATTAATCTAGTTGATATTGTTTAATTGCATAAGTAAATAATTGTATTTTCCAGCTGAGCTCCTAATTACGTCGAACTTCCTCCATACAAATGGTATCGTATTTTTGTTGTAGTATTCGATAAATGCCTGAATTGATTTGGCCAGATCCTTTTTGCACTTAAAGCTCGCATCACGCAGCCTCTTACGGGTAAAAATGCAGAACCAGATTTCAACTTGGTTTAGCCAGCTTGCCGATGTTGGAGTGAAATGAAAATGAACGTTGGGATGATCATCAGTCCCCCTCAACAATCCTCTTTCACCATAGCGCTACTGTCGCTGCCTGCAATGCACTCTTGCTGCAATCTGATCGTTACGCTCTCCGTCCAAGCAGTTCAAAACGATTTGTGCGCGCTCGATAAGTCAAGCCTCCTCGGTTCGACTTGAACTCAATCGTTCAAGCTGCTTTATGTGCTAATTACTGCACGTCACCATCAGCGCAATCCTAGACACAATCTTCCCACTGAGCATAGTGTGAGTCAGTTGTGCTATTTATGCAATTAAACACTAGCTAAGGGGTATTACACTCCTTGCAAATACTGCGCTACCGCCAGACTTCGCTACAAGTAGTGGAGGATTTACCCAGAGAGATTAATTCGGAAGGAACTTTGTATATTCTCAATGCATCTCGCCCCGCCCTGTAACGTGAGAACTATTTGATAATTGGACGTTCTGATGGATCGTGTTATTGCCTAACGCCAACGCTGATGGCAATAATGAAGGCAATAACATCATCAGTCCGGCAATCATCGATACAAATAATATTGCTTGAGAACTTACACTACGATGGCGGATTCGGGACAGTTTTCCCAGCAACTTTTCCGTTTCGATTTCAGCTTTGGCAGTTTGTTGTTCATTTTCGACCTGTTTAGAGTAAATCGCTTCTTGTGCCTCCAACTCCTGATAAACATCTATAGGTATATTTTTTGGCTCTTCAATAATATCAACCGGTACATCACGCCCTACTTCCATAATCGCATGCTTCATATCCCGCAGAGAAACCTCAGCATCGGACTTTTTCCTGGCAAGTACCGAGTATTGCTTTTCGGTACGAAGAAATTCCTCGTCAAGCTTTTTGGCCTGTTTTTGCATGGATTCCAGTTGTTCGCGTGAAAGCATTAACGCCCATTCTTCGGCCTGCAATTTTTCAGCTTCAAGATGAGCCAGCTGAGTTTCAGCTTCAATCCGTAATTTAGCCATACTCGCCACTCGCTCTTCTGCTTCTCGTCTCAGTTTTGCCGCAGCAATAGCTTCTTCGGTCACTTTTAGCTTGATTGCGGCGGCTTCTCTTGCGAGTTGCTCCATTGCATGGCATTCTTTATCAGCCTCTATAGCCTGCAATTGAATTTCCATGCGGGATTCAATTTCAGCAACGGCGAGTTGTTCAACGCGATCTCGTTCTTCTGCTAACTCAATAGATTTACGCTCAACTGAAAGACGATGACGCGCCAAGGCCACTGATTGTGCTTCGGATTTAAGGCCGTCAACTGCTGCTTTCGCTGCCTTGGCTTCTGTTTTTGCCCGGTATTTAGCCATATTTAAAGTACGAATTTCGAACTCCTCTTTTTCCCTTGCTGAAGCCAGTGCTTCCTCATTCAATTTCAATTTTTCACAAGCAAGATTTTTGGCGCGTTCTTGAATAGCATAGCATTCGTTATCGGCTTCTATAGTACGCAGCTCAACTTCCATCCTTGCTTCAATTTCATTTAACGCACGTATTTCAGCTTCCATACGGATTTGTGCCAAACTCGTTGCCTGCTCATCCAGTTCGCGTGACAAACGTGCAGCCGCACTTGCGCTTTGCTCTGCAGAAATCGCATCGTTTGCAACCCGAATAGCTGAATTTAACTCCAAGAGTTTTTCTTCCAATACCTGGCGTGCAGAAGTTTCCAATGCGGCACGATGTTGAGCAGATAGCTCAATCTCTTTCTCGATTTGCTGTTTAATTTCCAGCTCCTGCACTGCAAACTGGTCAGCTATTAAACGAGCTTTTTCGGTTTCTAACAATGCCTGTTCCAATGCAATTTTCTGTTCAGCCAGCAGACTGGCTTGTTCTGCGATTTCAGCGCGTTGATTGGCGGAAGCAATAGCTTCCGCCTCAGCTTGCAACTGCATTTCGATGCCCCGTACGGCTCGCATTTCAGCCTCGGCCCGTTGTTGTGCAATTTCAATCAGATTCTTTTCAATCTGCAGTTTATTTTCTGCAACCTGTTTGGCTCGAATTTCTTCAGCCAACCGGTTTTGTTCTTCCTGAATAGCTTGCCGCAACAGTGCTTGAGCTTCCTCGCATTGCCGGGTGGCTAGATGTTCTGCCTCTACCCGTGCAGACAGAAGTGCAACCCGCTCCTGCTCGGCAAGCAATTTGCGTTCTGTGGCCAGTTTTTCCTGTTGCTCTTTTGCGATTCGTTCATTCGCTGCAGCACTGGCCTCGCGCTCCAGCTCAAGTCGCGCATTGATTTCGATTTGGGCTTGTTGAGCGGCTTGCATCTTTTGTCTGGCATATTCGGCAGTTTTCCGTTCGCTCTCCGCGCAATCGAGCGCAACCTGCTCCGCTTCCCGTTCGGCTGCAAGACGCGCCTCACGCTCGGCAACCTCACTTGCTTCTGCACGCATACGGGATTGAACCGCTTCGGCAACCGCAACTTCAGCCGTCGCCTTTGCATGAATGCGAGCCAGCATTTCTTGCTCAGCCGCGATTCTGGATTGCAGCGACTGTACGATTAAAGCGTCAGCCTGAGCTTTTTCCTGATCACGCAATGCAGCTTCGCGTTCAAGTTTTGCACGATTTTCAGCCGCAATGCGAGCGCTCTGCTGCGTAGCCAAACGCTTTTCCTGTTCGTGTTGTGCCTGTTGTTCCGCTCGCAACCGGGCTTGGGATTCTTCGGTAACACGCATTTCAGCTTGTAATTTAGATTCGGTAGCAAGCCTCAATTCACGTTCGTAAATCAGACGGGCCTGAGCTTGCTCAGCCAGTTTCAACTCGGCGCGATTTCTGGCTTCTATTTCTGCAGCCAACTCATTCTCGTGCTGCACTCTTTCATCGGCAATAGCCCGTGCATGCGCTTCCACCCTGATTCGAGCCTGCGCTGCAAGTTGTGCCTCTGTTTCCGCCCCTACTCGCGCACGAGATTCCTGAATGGCCGAAGCTTCAGCAAAATTTTGTTCGTTTTGAACTCGAACCAACCGGATATTTTTTTGTGTTGACATGATCTACTCCAATCGCCAATGAGCGCCAGATAGATTGGCACAACGCTAAAGTAACAGTTTGAGCAACAAGATATACCCTGAATAAGGGCAAAAAAATGGCTTATTTGGGGAATTCTGGAAATTATCCGATAAAGATTTAAAATATTTGGGTATCCGGAATTTGTGGTTAATAATAAATTTTTGAATGAAAGTTCTCACGGTAGTCATATCGTATTTCGTGTTTGATTTAGATTTGTGATGAACCTTTCAAAGCGACTCTGAGCCTAATTTACTGCATGTCGCTACGTCACCCGTTTACTGACGATATGTGTATACCCAGTGCTTAGCCTATAATCTTCCCCATCATTTTCAACGAGTGGCGATATCATGAACAAAATCATCAAATACGGTTTGTTGACTGTGGTCTGCATGGGAGTGCTGTTGGCGGGGGGATTGGCTTATATTGCGGCAACGTTCAATCCAAATGAATACAAGCCGCAGATTATCCAACTGGTAAAAGATAAAAAGCAGCGCACACTCAGACTTGATGGTGATATCAAGCTGTCTTTTTTTCCTTCAATTGGTGCTGATCTTGGCAAGGTATCCCTATCGGAATACAACAGCGATAAAGTATTTGCAGCTATTGAAAGTGCGCATGTTTCGTTGGCGCTGCTTCCTATGTTTTCAAAACAAGTAGTAGTAAACGAGGTGAAACTCAGCGGCCTTAAGGCTACGTTGGTAAAACTCAAGAACGGCAAAACCAACATTGACGATTTAATCGGCAAGGACGATGGCAAGCTGCAAGGCACGGCTGATAGCGGTTCTGGAAATCAACTATTTAATTTCGACATCGCATCGGTGCGCATAGAAAAAACTGAATTGAATTACATAGATGAAAACACTGGCTCGCAGTTTGCGCTAAAGGACTTTAACCTCAAGATTGGGCGCATCGCCAACGACATACCAGTGAAGGTCGATTTTAGCGCGCTGATTCAAGCCAGCCAGCCAAAACTTGATATCTCCACACAGTTGAAGACGACACTCACCTTCGATCTGGACAAGCAATCATTTAAAGTTGAAGGGTTGGACCTACAAGCTAAAGGAGTGGCGCTCGACATTGAAAATTTCGTGGTGCAGGCCAGCGGAGATGCCAGTGCAAACTTCGTCACACAGGAGTTTTCCACGAATAAACTTGCGGTTTCTGCCTCCGGCGTCAAGGGCAAAGATAACTTTGACGCAAAGCTGGATGCGCCTGAGCTAAGCCTGACCAAGAACAAGTTCTCCGGCGAAAAGCTGATACTCACCGCCAAGTTGGACGGTGCAAGTGGCAATATCGTTGTGAGCCTGATTGTGCCGGGACTGGAAGGCACCGCGCAATCGTTCAAGAGCAGTACGTTGACACTGGAAGTCGCCATGAAGCAGCCAGAGCAAACATTCAATGCAAGGCTCTCATCTCCTCTAACCGGCAACTTCGAAGCACGGCAATTCAACCTGTCCGATCTTTCGGTAGCGGTAAATGCTACTGGCGACAAGCTGCCGAACAAGTCTGTCAGTAGCGAGATGAAAGGTAGTGTAGAGGTTGATGGCAAACGGCAGCGCGTGCAAGCCAGTCTCGCGGGCGGCTTTTTGCAGAGTCAGGTTAAAGCCAAAGTGGCAGTGAACAATTTCGACAATTCGGTATTCAGCTTTGATGTAGATATCGATCAGTTCGATGCAGATTTGTATCTGCCGAAGAAGCACCAAGGTGCGGAAACAAATACCGAGTCCAAAGCACCCCCCTCAGCAGAAGCGCCGTTCGACCTTTCTGCGCTGAAGAAGCTCAATCTGGAGGGAAGGCTTCGCATCGGTATACTCAAAGTTGCCAACGTAAAATCTTCGCAATTGCGACTCAACGTGAAGGCAGATAACGGCACAGTCAATCTCAACCCGCTGTCTGCCAATTTGTATCAGGGCAGCATGAATGGCAGTATCACGGTAAATACCACTCAAGCCGTGCCGGACTTTGTCGTCGATGAAAAACTTGGCGGAATTAACATTGCGCCGCTGCTTAAGGATGCCGCCAACTTTGACATGCTGGAAGGGAAAGGCAACGTGGCATTCAATCTCAGAGCACAGGGCAATACTGTTAGTGCACTTAAGAAGTCACTGAATGGCAGCTTGGCGGTCAATTTGGCAGATGGTGCAATCAAAGGCATCAACATCGCCAAGACGCTACGCAGTGCGGGCAATATGTTAGGCAAACAGTCGCAAACCCAAGCTGCCAGCCAGGATGAAAAAACTGACTTCAGCGAAATGAAAGCCAGCTTCAAGGTGAACAATGGTGTGGCGCATAACGACGACCTTTCGCTTAAATCACCGTTGCTAAGACTCTCTGGAAACGGTGACATTGACATTGGCAAAGACAGCATCAGCTACTTGGCCAAAGCCACACTTTCAGGAACGCTGCAAGGGCAAGGCGGCAAGGATAGTGTCAGTGGGATCACCGTACCAGTGCGGCTGGCCGGGCCGTTTTCCAATCTTAAATATACTCTAGACTTTGGCGCGATGCTGAGCGACACGGTTAAGCAGAAAGTTCAAAAAGAAGTCAAAACCAAGATACAAGATCAAATCAGGGGAGGATTGAAGGGACTGTTCAATTAAAATAAAGGTAGAGTAACTAACTTCGGTTTGTAGTAACTTGTTAGGATACGTAATCCTAGTCTATGCTTTTACCATAGTTACATGTGCTTGTGAGGATGCCCACTTCTTTGCAAAAAAGGCACTAGTATCTTGCTTTACGCTGCCCGACAATTATAGAGCCTCCTATGCGGTCGATTTTTTTCGCTGCTTTTTTAAACAGCCTAAGCAGACTTCCGTCACTTCTACATAGTACATCGTTATGTTTTTAATATATATTTTTACATTATAACTTCACGAAACCTGCTATTCCAGACACGTTGCTTAGGAACTGCTTTTTAATTTATAAACTTTTAAGTAGCTAATTTTTCCACCACAAAGAAAGCTAGAAATTGAATGTTGCAGTCAACCAACCACGACGGGAAAACAAGGCTTGTGCCACCGGATTTGTTGTACCGTACTTCGTGAAATTGTCTTGTAGTGCATTTTGTACGATTAACAAAACATTAGCACTGTGCTGCTTATCCAGATTAAAGGTTTTAGCAATGCGCAAATCAAGTCGGTGCACCGCATTTTCCGGAGTGATATCCGGGGCAACATTAAGCACCCTGACGCCACCCCTTACATAATACCCCAAACTGAATTGCCAATTATCGGGAAGCATTTGCGACAACAGCAAACTTCCGCTTTGTGTTGGTACAGTCTGACCGAACTGGTTGATATAGAACTGATAAAGCTGGCGAATAAAAGGTGAATTGAAATACTGCGTAGGGTAATCACTCAAACTGCCTGAGGTTCTTTGATAGGTATAGTTTGATGAGAGAAAACTGTGTCCTTCATCCCAACTATACTTTACCGTGGCCTCAAAACCTTTGTATTCAGCAGCAAGGAGGTTCTTGAAACTATCACCCACCCCATTCACGTACTTGTCCAACGCGATCATATTACTTACTCTTTCAACATAAACTCGCGTATCCACATTTAACCCAAGTGAGTGAAAGTCGCCTAGATAACCCACTTCTTTCGATAGCACTTTTTCTGGCCTGAGTGGTGCCACCGGAGGCACATAAGCTCCACCCAGGATCGTGTTATTTGCTTGCATGAACTCCTCGCCCATTCCTGGACTGCGAGTGGCGGTCGACACGCCCGCACGCACAGTGTGTTGTTGAGTAATGTGGTAATTTAGGGAAAAACGCGGTGTTTTATTTTTACTCCCTACGCCGTCATCTTCAAGCATTGTTCCAATATTCAGAACAGTCGAGTTAGTGATATGCCATTCATCATGGGCAAAAGCCTGCCAAGAGTTAAGAGTATAGGACTTTCCTAACAATAGCGGATAGTTGGCATAGTCTCTGCGAGCACTGGCTCCCCATACCAAGCGATTGTTTGCAGCCGTATGAAATGTGTTCTGTAACTCCAGTTCGTCGCGTTGGCTTGACACAGATTGCTGCACAAAACCTTGTGCAATTGGAATGGCGGGAAGGCTAGCTCCTCTGCATGTAGGTATATTTATGCAGAGGTAAGGGTCTAATGAGCTGCTATTGATGCGGTAATAAGTCAGTTTAGTTTCATCACTTGCATGCCATAAATGCGACCAGCCGATTTGCTGAAAATTGCTTTGGGCTGTGGTATCACGGAACGCAGAATCCGGGAATCCAGCGATTCCTGCACCATACGTGCCATTGCTTCCCCCCAGTTGCACATCAAGACTATCTGTATTGCTAATACGATAGTTGCTGCGTACATTAAACAAGTTGGTAGCATTCTGGTCATTCAAGGTGGCATTATTCAGTCCTTGGTCTGAGCGGCGGCCCACTGAAAAATGAAAATCAAATTGCTCACCTGATTTCCCGATCCTGGCAGAAGCATCGGAAGCATTCCCTCGCGTCACCGACACACTGCCGCCACTCTGATTTTCGGCATCACGCGTAATAATGTTAATTACGCCAAAGAACGAATTGGTGCCATAAGATGCGGATGATGGGCCACGAACAACCTCAATGCGTTCTATGTCCTCTATCATCAAAGGAAGATTAGCCCAGTTAACACCGCTAAAAGGAGGTAAATAGATACTGCGACCGTCAATCAATACCTGCATACGGCGCGAGAAACCATCCATTGATCCGTTAAGCGAGACAACCGGGTTATTCGCATCCGCATAGCCCACATACATACCCGGAACCAAACGCATTAAATCAGGCACCGAACGAAAACCTGACGCCTTGATTATTTCGTTAGTAATAACAGTTACTGCATTAGGCGCATCCGAAAGAGGTTGATGCAGCCGAGATGGAGAAAGAACGACTGGGAATTCATGAAAATAATATTCTTCTGTTATAACGCTTTCTTCAGATGAACAAGGCTGCATCCACACGAATAATATGGACGTTAGAATTGAGACGCACTGATGTCTCAATAATGATTTGATTTACATCTCCTGTAAAAGTCTCGCGAAAGTCTCTGGGGTTAAATTATATTAATTTGACCCCAAAAATATGCAAACCTGACACGTCTATGTTCAGCAACTGAATTCAACTGATCTTCAAAAACATAAGAAGTGGCGTTTCTAGCACATTGGCTTAGTTTATCATGCCATATTAGGTGCGTGAAGCAACCATTGGTGAGCGACTCAAAGGGACCGATCTGTGCCTGTTTGCCAACTTAAATGCAACGTCTCTTCCTTTGACCAAAGCAGTCTTGGCATGTAACTCATCGCATGCCTTTATCAATTTCGCAATATCGAACTTTTTTAGTTTCAGAAACGCTACAGTGATGCGAGGCAGTTTATTCTTGTCGTTGGATTTATGGATCTCATACACGTCAGCTCCTGAGCTTGTACCCGGTTTTGAACGCCAACCAAACCAAAGTCAGACAGGCGGCCAGAAAACACAAGGTCATGCCTACGCTCACGGCTATATTTACATCGGCAACGCCATAGAAGCTCCAACGAAAGCCGCTGATCAAGTACACCACCGGATTGAACAAGGTGACTTTCTGCCACAATGGTGGAAGCATGTTGATTGAATAGAACGCGCCACCCAGGAATGTGAGCGGGGTAACGATCAACATTGGAACGACCTGCAGCTTCTGAAAGTTGTCGGCCCACAACCCGATGATGAAACCAAACAGACTGAAGGTAACCGCCGTGAGCAAGAGGAAGGCAATCATCCAGAAAGGATGGGCGACTTCGTAAGGAACGAATATGCGCGCAGTAGCCAGAATCAACAACCCCAGCATGACTGATTTGCTCGCCGCAGCACCCACGTAGCCGATCACCGCTTCGCTCCATGAAACGGGCGCGGATAGCAGCTCATAAATGGTGCCAGCCCATTTGGGCATGTATATTCCGAAGGAGGCATTCGAAATACTTTCATTCAACAGGGACAACATGACTAATCCCGGGATGATATAAGCGCCGTAACTGACACCGTCGATGTCGCCCATGCGTGAGCCGATGGCCTTGCCAAACACAATAAAGTACAGGGAGGTTGTCAGCACAGGCGCAGCGATGCTTTGTGCCACAGTGCGGAAAGTCCGCGCAATCTCAAACCGGTAGATGGCGCGAATGCCGTGAATATTCATGCGGTCACGACTTTCGACTGGTTGATCAAACTCACAAAGATATCCTCTAACGAACTTTCGCTGGAGCGCAACTCCTTGAATTCGATGCCATGCTCATTCAGCAGGCGCAACAGTGCGGCGATGCCTGTTTCTTCTTTCTGCGAGTCAAAGGTGTAGACGAGGGTATACCCATCCTCAGAGAGCTCCAATGCACTCC
>Ga0007854_10001350_pt1 | contig 15578 bp, 7 predicted proteins | sample CryBogCBH12Aug08_FD_60382 | JGI IMG/M metagenome (GOLD analysis project Ga0007854, IMG submission 60382) | Freshwater microbial communities from Crystal Bog, Wisconsin, USA - CBH12Aug08 | ecosystem: Environmental > Aquatic > Freshwater > Lake | place: Crystal Bog, Wisconsin, USA | collected...
GAGCGAGACGTAATAAGGCGGCACTTTCGGATCATCCTTGGCAACGATTTGGACGGTCTCATTTTTCGGAGTGATCGGGATGAGCTGAAGTTTTCCCACTTCATCGCCGAAGGTGAGTGCGCCGTTGGCCTTGTCCTTGTCGAGGAGTTTGCCGACCGGGTTGAGATACCATTCGTAGGGTTGCTCAACAGGGCTATCCAGGCGGTCATTCACGACGGCGACGCCGCTGTCACGGAACCAGACAACCGTCCGCTGCTGGGTGACCTGATCGTAGGTTTTCAGCTTTGCCGCGATGATCCCGAGTTGGCCGACATCGCCAAAGGCATTCAGTTCGTAGTCCTTCGGGACGATGTTGTTCTGAGAGACCTCATAGAGGAATTCCTTCCCATGCTTCTTCACATGCTCGTCATAGAGGCCGTCGAGACGGTCGTAGCCCCACTTGTTACCCAGACCGACCGTATTGTGTGCCACGGTGGCCTTGCAGTAGCCGCCGTAGGTGTCCCAGTCCTGATATTGACCGACACGACCCGGATCGACGGTGACCGGAATGCCGTTGTGATGAAGCTCGATTTGCAAGGCATCCGCGTGAGCATGGCCTGAAATGACGAGACCCGGCTCGTTTTGGCGGCGGCCGAAGTAGGTGGGTCCATATTTCATCACGAAGAAATGATCTTTCGGTTCCCAGCCCGAGCGGAAGATGCCGTACCCCGAGTAGGGGAAATTCGTGGAGAGATGCTCAGGTTTCTTTCCCGTGGCTCCCAGATCGACATAAAAGAGATCGTATGGTTCACCGGGAATCAGGTCGGCACGCGTTTTTTTGATGATGTCCTGGCCCAGCCAAACGGATTCGGGGTCATTAAGCCGCTTTCCCGCATCGATCAGATATTCCGCCCCAAGGGTGTCACGCTCGGAATCGCCGACTGCAAAGGTCCTGCTGTCAGGGGCAGTCAACTCCCGACGCCATGCGAGGGTCCGATCCATGGCGTCAGCAGTCGCTGGATCGTTGAAGTAGTTGAGGTGCCCGAGATTGTGGCTCGCTTCCATGAACTGAAGGAGCGCCCGGTAACCGCAGTGCCAGTAGTGCATGGAACCTTCCGCATAGCCTCCGTCCTGGGGAAACTCGGTCAGAAGAAGGGTCGGCAATGCAGACTGGGCCTTGCGCAGCCAATCCTTGGACTCGGGAAGATCGGGCCAGAGCATCGCGATCGAACCCATCGAGGCGGTCGCAAAGAGGTGGAAATTCAGGCAGTAAACCGCGCGGTAATACTCGCGGTATCCCTGCGAGAAGGAGTTGTCCAGCATCCAGCCCTCGAGATAGTGTCCCGCCCGGCGCATCTCCTCCCTGATCTCCTTTTCATCAGAGGGGGTCAGCAGGCCTGCCGTCGAGGCAAGATCGTAGGCCTCGAGAAACTGCATGACGCTCTCACCCTCATGGATGCCGTCGTTCCGCCAGTAGTTGTTGATCCGGCGAGATCCGACGCAACCCAGCAGTTTCTCACGCAGGACCAGGCCGAGTTCCGGGGTCGGGTGCAGGGCATAGGCCGTGGCAACGGTCTTGTAATCGCGAAGAGGGTTGTCCCGTTTCCCGAGTTCAATCAACTCCTCCGTGGAGCGGGGACTCTCGGTGGTGGGGTGCTTTTTCAGCCAATCAGCGACATTTTTTTCCGCTTTCTTATCCAAGTCGGCATAAGCCTTCGAGTATTCGGGTAACTTGGCCTGATCGCGCAGGCGGGTGATGTCATCCGAGCTCAGATAGAGCCTCGGCTTGGGATCTGCTGCGGTCTGAGAGTGGGCGATGGGGATAGCCAAGCCCGATAAAAGGGCGACGGCACCTAGGCTCAATGCTCGAGGAAAGTGGTGTTTCATGGTCGGGGATAATCTAAAAGGGGCCTACAAAGATTGGGGGGAATCCCCTGCGATCAACGGAGATAGTTCCCCTTGAGGGCTGCATTGATGAAGGCCCTGCTTCCTCCGGGATAGCCGGGAGAAGCGGAGTCCTTTCCAAGATTGAGGTAGCAGTTGGTGACACCAAGTGCGTCGGCCCGTTCCTTGAACTTCATGCCGAAGACGCCGCTGTGGATGCCATCGCGGGTCTTTTCATTCACAGGGGCATACTCCAAAAGAATGGGTGGCTGGTTGGTGCTGATCAGGTTGATCGGAGAAAAGTCGCGGTAGAGGGCTGCCATTGTGGTGTTGGTCGCCAGGGTACGGAACATCTCGTCGTTGTTCTTGAATCCACCTGCACAGCAAATCATCGGGTGACGGAGAGTGTTGGTGCCAAGCCACTCCTGCACTTTTGCCGGTTCGATGGTGCTCTGGGCACCGGCCACAACCGCACCTGCCACCTTGGTCGATTGACGCAGCACCGGATCCGAGGAGGTGGGATCAGAGAGGTCGGGGTGGGTGGCCAGCCAAAGAGTCGAGCATCCACCCGCAGAGAAGCCGGTGAGAATGATCTTATCGGGATCGATATTCCACTCTGATGCCTTCGACTTCACGAACTGCAGTGCATGGGCGGCATCCATGACGGGAGCGGGCAGGGGATTCTTCGGCGTGAAACGGTAGGTGATGTGAACGACCGAGATGCCGTGATCCAGATAGTACTGATCTCGAATGGAGAAGGGTTCGATGGGGCCATGCACCCACCCGCCGCCATGGATGTGGAAAATCAAGGGGGTCGGCTTGTCGCTACGGGCCTTCCAGAAGTTCAACCATTGGCTGGGGTCGGAGCCATAGGCCACATGCTCCTGAGTCGGGGGTACTGGAACTGGAGTCGGCTTGGCAGATGCTGGAGGCGTTCGCGATGGAGTGGTTGAAAAACCAGTCGGTGAAGGAGAATTCCCCTGCACATCGGTCTCCGTGAATTCCAGCGCCATTGCGAGAAATAATTGAAAAAAAAGAAGTTGAGAAATTGTCGCGGCGTATTTTTTAAGGCGTGTTTTTTTCATTGGGAGTCAGTGGGTTTTATTTAAAGAATTCGACCGTCGCTTTGCGAAGTGAGCGGGAGATTTTAACCGGAAGAGGGACATCCCTTCCATCCACACGGGCCTTGGTCCATCCCTGCTCGACCTTCACGGTCAGCGTGGTTCCCGCAAGCGTCACATCCTGATAGCTGAAGTCGATGGTCTTGAAGGGATTCAGGTAGAGAAACTTCGTGTCCATCTGCAAGCCAATGAGCCTGATGACATATTCCCAACACGACTTGTAGCGGGGGTAGGGAGCAAAGCGCGGAGTGTCCTTGCCCGGTTCGGATTTGCAGAGCTCCGAGGTGAGCGATTTCGTGACGACCTGGTTCCACTCCCCCGCGGCGAGGTGGTTGTTATGGAGACTGCTCTCCATGGAGTCGAAGACATCCAGGGAGGCCTTCTCATCACCGACCAGACCCAGCAGGGAGCCAAGATTGATCTGGGGACCGAACCAGAAGGTGTAGGCATGCATCGAGGAGAGATCCGCTTGATGATCGGGCAGCATCCCGTTCGCCCATCCGCGGAATTTATTGGCGGGATCATCGATGAGGTTGTTTGTGTAGAGTGATTGGAGTGCTGCGTTGACCTTCTCCTTGGGAAGGACCGACTCGGAACCGGGATCGATCGCCAGCAGCCAACGTCCGAAGAGCTGGTCGGTGAAATAGCTTTCCGGATTGTTTTTGGGGCTAGCTCCCGGGGTGCGGTAGAAGCAATTCCAAACCTTGTTTTTGTTGTTCCAGAGGAGCTTGTCGTAGCTTTCAAGCGCCTTGGGGAGGAGTTGGCCGGCAGGTGTTCCGTTAATAAGTGCGGGTTGGCCCAGTTGACGGGAGATCTGGTCGAGACCGTAGAGGCCGTAGATCCAGGCCGAGTTCACATAACTGCTTACCCCCGGCATCATCCAGAGATCATAGCTTTGCCCTCCTGACATGGAATTGATCAGGGAATTGTAACTGCCGTTGGTCTCGTTATAGACGCGGTTGGCGGCGTCAACGGCCAGTGGGAATCCTTCCTTCGTCCAGTCGGGATCATTGAACCACAATTGATCCCTAAAATAACGGCAGAGGAAGGTCGGCTCCTCCACATAATGTGCCTCGTCGTTCCAGAGGGAATGGAGGACCAGGCCGGTCTTAGGTCCCGTGGTCGGAATGGTTCCGAAATATTGCTCCATATCCAATTTGGAGATCTCCGGCCAGTTCACCAGATAGACCCAACCGCTGTAGACATTCACGTCCATCGTGTTGAGACAGCGGTGGGGCGTCTCAACTTCGAAAAAGGAAGGCTCCGATCCCATGATCGTCGAGGTCATTACGGAGACGAGTGAGTTGAACCAGAGGCGCTTGAAGGAAGCAGGCACCTGATACGAATCATGCCAGCTATTGACCCGTGCGAGCCACCCGTCGGCCTCCTTCAATCCATTGGTGACCACCGCAGAGGCATCGGGAAAGTTCTTGGTGTAGTAGTGCACCTGGGGCTTGGTATTGTCCTTGCCGTGATGGATGGAGGGATAACTCCAGCCGATGACGAAACGGAAAGTCTGCTTGTCGTGAGGGGCCATAGAGATGTCGACACCCACTCCAGTTGCATCGGCCTTCCCGTTCACGGCGCCGAAGGCAATCGCTCCTTTTCGGGAGGCAAAGACCGCTTGGTTGCCCGAGACCTGTCCCGACACGGAGCTCTGGAGCTTCAGTTGCATCTGTTTCGGTTCGAGTGTCACGTTCTCGACCGTCACGTCATAGATCTGGACGGGAGTCGTCGAAGCCTCCAGATCGTGGGCGATCAGCGGGGAGAACATGCTGACGCTAACCCGCAGGTCCTGTTCCTTGCGGTCGAAGGTCACGACTCCCTTCGGGAGAAAGGCATAGGCGAAGGCTGCGTCGAAGGGGGTCGCCTCCGGCTTCCATGATGCGGGAGTCTGCTGAAGGACATAGGTCTTTCCTTCGGAGGAGAGGAGGAACCCGTAGGAGGATTTCGCCTCCGGCTCCATGGTGTAGTCAACCGATCCGGGAACCTTGGCGTGATAACCCTCGGGCGTCGGATCGCCGTCGAAGCGAACCTTTACGAATCCATATTTTCCAAAGACGGAGTATCCGGTTCCGATCCCCCCGAGGGGAACACCGAGGCCATGAGAGACATCGACCCAGCCAGGTGATTTGCATGCCTCGGGAACCACTTGGGTGATGGCACTTTGCGATGGGGAAGATTGGGAGCTTGCCGCCAGCATCAGGGAGGAGCGATCAGCGCCTCCCCAGTACCCTTCGGCCGTCACCTTCCCATCTCGGATGACCAGATAACCGATATTAGCTTTGGGTAGATTCTGTTTGCCCCACTGCTCCAAAACCATCTCCAAGGAACCTACGTTGGATGCTGATGGAGGATGGGGCTGGGCTGCGATGGAAATGAGAGGGAGCGCAGCAAGCGAGGCCGCCATCAAAGTGAGTATTTTCGAGTTCATGGGGAAATATCTTGCTTCAAAGCCTAACAACTTACGTTCTTTTGTTTTAGTCGTTTGGGTAAGCACTGGATGTAAAGGACTGTTATATTCTCCACCTTGCCGAGAGGGTTGGCGTAAAAAGTTGAATTTCAGGAGTCCGATTCTTGGATACGGAGGAGGTAGATCCCGTTTTTCTGTGTCGGGAATTTGAGGAGCTCTCCGCGAAGGATGATCTTCTGATTACCGGGTTCCGAAAGAATGACAGCATGGCTTGGCCAAGGATTGACCAAGCGACATTCCTCGCCAGCCTGACTGGTGATTTGAACATAGGGGATCTTCCCTCCCTTCACGGCGCTGCTGATGAGGAAGCCGCCGCAGGCATTGAAGTTCCCGAAGGAGGCATCGAAATCCATCGGCCAGTTTGGGAAGAGGTGAATGTTATCCTGATGGCTCTGGAGGAACATGTAGGCAAGACAGCAGGGAACGATTGCATCGTCCTCGGTGCCTCCCCCATGGGTCTGGAAGAGGAAGTTCGGTTCCATGGAACTCTCGATCAAGCCATCAAGATTATTGAGGATCTCCTTGGGATCGTATCCTGTGACTGCTGCGCTCGGGTAGAAGGTGCAATCGTTGTTGTTATCGTACCACTCTGCGGCGAGAGTCACCGTGTCGAGGGCCGCTTTTCGGTCCTCGGGACTGCTTTCGATGCCAAACGACCATCCGGGGAAAATCACCTGAGTACAGTTCATCCCAGCACTTGTGTCACGACGCTGACGATCCTTGTAGAGCAAATAAGGAGAGCCCGGAAAGCCCGGTCCCTCTTGAGTGTCACGGATGACCATACGGTCTTTCGTCGGTTGAGGGCCTAGTTTTTGAAGCTCTTTCAGGCTAGAGGCCTGAACAATGGTGAAAGGGCTGAGTTTTTTCAGGATCTCACTCCATTTCGCCCGTCGGTCGGCATCTATGTTCAGCTTAGTGCTGATCTCGATGAGGCTCGGATAGAGGAGTCTCAGAAAGCTGAGGGTGGTCGCGGGATTGGTGTTGTTACCGCTCCCTTCCGCGGCGGCATCATTCAGAGAGACATAGTGACCGTCTTCGTTAAGAACCAAATAGTTGTCCCAGAAGTCAGCGGTCCCTAGCAGGAAGGGATAGATCTTGCGCGCGTAATCCGTATCCCGGGAGAGCCTCCAACGGTGGACCATGTTGACCGCCGAGAAGAGAGCCAGACTCTTCTGGCCGATGAAAGTGTTGAAATCGTCGCTCCAACCGGGAAGTGGGATCAGATGCGTGTAGAGGTAAATCCCCTTGTAGTCGGCAGGGTTCGGATCGGGTTTCTCTAGTCTGCGGAGAGCTGTGGCGGCCTCTAGGGATTTTGGTTGGGTGACCGGATCAATCCTCCAGGCATTTGCGGCTATTGCGCGTCCACGGGGTAGATGATCAAGCAGGAGCGGATCATAGCTTTCCGCGAGTTCGAAATGATTGCTCACCAAGGCCGCCCAGAATGGGGCCTGATAGTTGTAATTGAGCGTATAATCGCCGTCCCAACTCATCCCCATTTTGGTGATGAAGTTGTGCCAGAGTCCGGGAGGTGGTGTGTCTGCACGACTGCAGCAGGCGAGTAGGTAGAGGGACCCGTACCAGCTTTCTTGTATCCTCTTATCGGGAATCTCCACGAAGGACTTGCCCCAGAATTTTTTCCACCATCCAAGGTGTTTCTCACGGAGATGGGTGATACCTGGCTCGTCCAGGGTAAGCCATGTTTCGGCCTGCTTGTGGTAATCCTTGGCATTGCGATCAGTGACCACGGCAAGGAGAAGATAGGCATGGGAGTGTGGAGCCAAGGTGAAGGAGAGATCACGGTCGCTGACCTTGGCCTCGGTTCCAACGACACGCTGTCTCATCACACCGAGTGGTGAACATCCCTCAAACGGGAGTTTGGGGTCACCGAGATGTATGGCGGTCTTGTCCCAGCCCATCTGATCAGGTGCTTCCGGAAAACCGGCCTCGGCCACTTTGTGACCATCCACAAGGAGGGATAAGTGGTCGATATCGTAAGTCACCTTGACCTCGACCCACTTGCCCAGGGGGAGGGGAGTCGGATCGGTGATCTTTGTGAAGTTGAGTTGAGCCTGCAACTGGCCGTCCACGACATGAAGCAGAAGGCCTTTCAGGTAAGGATAGCTCTTTGGCGTTTCGCCCGAGAGTGCTGCAAAAATGGTTCCGTCCTCCAATTTCTGCGAAGCATTAACCCATGCGGTCAGCGTAAACCCTCTCTGGGGAACGCATCCTGAGCCGAGCACAAGATGCTCTTGCCACGAGCCGCTAAACTCCGCGAAAGGTCCGTGTGTGTCATTGGTCACTATTTTGACCGGGCCCGAGTTCAGTGAGTTCGTGGATAGAGGATCCCAAGCCAGGTATAGGTTTGCGCCTGCCTTCGGCTTGTCCTCGCTCAAACTGACGCCGGCAATCCTACCCACGAAAGGTTTCATCACATTGTAGAAAAACTTCTTCCCATCCTTGTCGGGGCCACGAACCTTCCAGATGCGGCAACCGACCTCGAAGGGGACGGTGTCAGGTGATACTTCCAACCATGTTCCATCACCTGAGGAGCCCGTTAAGCTTGGAAGAGCTCCCTGATAGCCGTCCATCAACTGAGTCTGGAACGAAAGTGGTTTGGAGGCAGTGTTCTCGAGTCGGGTGACGACAATGTTTTCAGGGTTGGCCACCCAGGATTCAAAGACCAGTCCTGTGCCTTCCTTGGAGTTCGTGAAGGAACCTGTGACGGTTGCCGGTCCGACATTCTGCTCCATGCGGAAATCCGTAGCCTTCAATTCCGGGCAGGCGAGTGTTTGGCTTCCCACGGTGCAGATGCCTCCTCGGATCACCCCCCAGAAATCATTCTTCCCGATTCCAAGAGTCAGGTTGCCCTTCCCCCCGTTATAGACGACTCCCAGATCACCATTGCCGGCGACCAACTTCCCTTTCCGATCGCTCACCCCGTGAACCTTGTTAGCCAACTCGGGGCCTTTAACTGAGGCTTTTTGAATAGTAATTTCATCTGCGGAGAGAGGCGTGGAATGCACCAAGAGCAGACTGCAAAAGATACCTAGGTGAAGGATAGTTTTAGGGATGGGAGGGGGCATAAGTTTCAGTAAGTTGCAGCGACTTCGATGATGAGACGATATAATCGCCCTAAGGCTTGGTTATGGAAAACTCCCTCACGACCAAGGGTGCCTCCTTGACGAGCGGTTCCTTGGCTCGGCCAAGCTGATAGGCCATCACGATCACCTTCATAGGATATTTGGCGCCGGGCGGGATCGGGGTGAAGCGCAGAGTGTTGCCGTCAACGAGTTCAGCCGGTCCGGAAATGACATGGAAGGAGACTTTCATCGTGGGAATGCTTGATTCCGCCTTGAGAACAAGTTTCTCGGTTCCCGCCTTCACGTCGGGAATCGGATCAAACTGAATCGTCTGCTCCTGCCCCTTGAAGCAGGTGACGGGAGCATTTAGTGAAATCTGATAGGTGGATCGGGCGTATTCCTTGTCCCCGGGATGGCGGACCACCAGCCAGTTGTTGGGGAAGCCCTCCGAATTCCACGAAAGGGGCTGGAAGGTGTCCTTACCGGTTTTCACCGCGCTGGAGGCTCCGGTCAGGGCCACCTCGATCAGCGAGGGGTCGCCGTGGCCGGTCGGTTCCGGAGTCCTCTCCTGACCAACTTTGCGATCAGGAAGGAAAACCCCTTCTATTTTCACAGAGAGACCTTCTGGGTCGGGGCTGTTCTCATTGGCAGTGGCCACAAGCTCACCCCAATGGGCGACGTTGGGTTCCACGGACCTGCCATTGGCAAGGATACCGAGGCTCTGGGGTTTCTTGGAGCGCTCGGTGAGGAGATGGTTGACCGCGGCCTCAGCCATTTCCTTGTCCAAATACCAGAAGGCTTTGGTCTTATCGCCACGGAACTCTGGCTCGGGCGCCATTTCCATCGGGATGGAATCGTCGATGGCTGAGGCAAGCCAACCGCTCTCGGGCTTGATCTCCTTCAGCTTGGGGAGTGAACCATCTGTTGGTATTTCGTCTGGAAGTCGGCGCTGCGCCGCCTTGTCGATGAACATTGCGACAATCCGGACAAGATCTTCGTTGTAATCGAAATGGAGCCCGCCCCAGTCCACGACCCTTCCAACCAAGTAGTTATTTTCGGCCTTCCGACCATCAAGGCCGCCGGTGCCACTGGATTTGACTCGTTCGCTGGGAATAGGTTCCTGATTCATGTAGAGGATCGGTATATTTTCAATCCGGGCCATCGGGAGGTCAGGCGGTGGATTGCCGCGGGCTCCCGTCTTGTAGGGAATGGAGCCCCAGACTCGATCCGGTAGATAAAACGGCATAAACCAGGCCGGCAGTCCTCCCATGGAATGGCTGATGATGAAAACCGGAGCCTTTGCTATTTCGGGGTAGCCCGAGACCTCGGCAAGTCGTGTCAATTCGTTCTGAAAGTTTCTCCCGGCTTCGCCACGAAACGCGGTATCCAATGCATTCAGTTCCTTGCGGATTTTTTCCTTCTCTTCGGGTGGCACCTGGCTGTCGGTTTTTTTGAGGGCTGCTTGCTTTTCTTCGTATTCCTTTCTCAGCTCTTTTGAGGCGTTCCAGCCAGTATAGCCGTAAAAAACACGATTTTCGGTGAAGGCTCCCCGAGACCGTGGGTCTTGTGAGATATAGGCGATCCCCAGACGCTGCCTCCTGCACACTTCGCGGATGAGCGGATCCTCTGCCATGAATCCCTCGTTAAGGTTCTTGATGACATAGATCAGTCCCCTGATCCGCTTGCAGTCCTCGGGAATCCAGAGGTAGTTCCGTGCATTCTTGTATCCCGGATCGTCCGACCATTGGTAGAGGGCCGCCCTCGTAAGGGGTGCCCCGAGAAGAATAAGTGCTGAAAGCAGGCCGTGAAGTAGCCCCTTCGAGCAATTGATTTTCATGGGGCGTCTGGGGGGACGGCTGATCTCAGGGCTTCTTCAGCAGATCATTCACACTGGGCTGAATCGCTGTCGCAAAAACCTCATATCCTTTGGGTGTCAGATGGCAGAAATCGGTCGTCAACTCCTTGTTCATGTTCCCGTCGGGAAGAAGGAACTTCTCCCCGATGTCGAGGTAGGTGACCTGGTTGCCGTCGTTGAGCTTTGACAAGCGCTCGTTGATGTCACGGATGGCCTGGCGATCGTTATGAGTGTGGGATTCGCGCCGGGGCAGGACGCCCAGTAACAGAATGCGCGTAGCAGGCAGGCGCTTCCGGATTTCTGCGACAATAGCACTCACCGCCTGGGCGATCTCCTCGGGGGAATTCCCCGAGGTGATGTTATTGGTGCCGATCAGGAGGACAACTCCCTTGGGTTGGATCGTATCGAGCTCGCCGTTCTGCAAACGCCACAGGACATGCTGGGTGCAGTCACCGGAGATTCCAAAATCCGCGGCATGAAGCGGCACGAAACGGGCATTCCACTCATTTCGCCCCTCTCGTACCCAGCACTTGGTGATGGAGTCCCCGACAAAGAGCAGGTCGATCCCTCCTTTGCGTGCCGTGGCCACATTGGCATCGTGCTGCGGCATCCAGTTGGGCTTCTCCGTTTTCTGCACGGGGATAATCGCAGGCTGCTTCAACTTCGCGTTCTTGGCATGGGCAGTTGCGAAGGGGTCGGGAAGGGCATCGGCAGCTGCATTGGTAGATGCAGCGATAGGTGCATTTGTGGTCTGACCAAAAAGCAGCCCCGCTGGGAGTAGGAGCGACGCGATGACGATACGTGTGGGTTTTATGGTCTTCATGGTTATCAAGAGCCGGTGATTAGGAATCAGCTGATCAAGTTCTTTGTTAGAGCGGTGTGCACTGTAAGGGATTACACCTCCATGAAATTGGCACCCAGTATCAGAAATCTCTGCAAAGGATATGTAGGGTAACGCCGAAAGCCTGGGATGCGCTTTGTGGTTGGTTATTTTTTTGGTGAAAGTTTGAGCAAAACGACTCCGCATGCTGGAACCTTGAAAGTGGTCTTCTTTGGGTCAAACTCCGTTATGTCCTGTTGCCGCCAGAGATCGCGAGCCGTGAGTTTTCCCGGCATTCCCATGCGTGGGAACTTCGCAATGCCCACGGTGGCTGCTTGTTCGCCGCGGTTGAATATGCCAAGTGCAAAGGATCCGTCCACGAGAGGTTTCATGTAAAAATCAACGGTCCCGTCGGTTCCGACGCGAACGGCCTCCATTCCAAGTTCATCCTGATCGATCGCCAGCACCTCGTCGTTCGTCAGCAACCCGAGGGTGAAGGGATCCAATTTTTCCAGATCGCACCCCAGAATCAGCGGGGCCGAGAGCAGGCACCACATGCTGATATGAGTGTACTGTTGATCGGCTGTGAGTCGGCAAGGATGGGTCTTGGTCCAACCATCCCCACCATCGCCCACGCCAACTGCACCCACGACAAGCATGTCGGGGTCGTTCCAATGGCCTGGGCCGGCGAAGGGAGCCCAGGGATCCTGACTAAATGCAATTTCACTGACCGCGTAGTGCCAGTCCTTGTCACCGTTGATCCAGACATCGTATATGTCCCCGGTGGTGCGCCAGCTTTCCGCCAACTTCGCATAGGCTGGCGCATTCGTGAGATCGGCGCTGTTGGAGAGGCTGAAAACGATGTCGCGTCCACTGCGCCGAAGCGCGTCACTCATGATTTTCGAATGTTCGATATCAATAGGGTGCCAGTCGTATTTGAGATAATCGATACCCCACGATGCCCATTCCTTGGCATCGGCTTCCGCAAACGAAATCTTTCCGAATTTGTGCCCCAGCTTTTTCCACTCACCGTCCTCCCCATCGCAACTTCCTCCTGGATATTTTGCGTACGAGGTCTCCCAAGGGCCCGAGTAGGTTCCCGCCTTGAGACCCAGATCATGGATCGACTTCACGAGTCCCGCCATGTCGGGAAACTTTTCATTCCCCACGAGCGCATGATCAGGCCCTGTTCTCTTGCCCTGCCAACCGTCGTCTAAATTGATGTAGCTCCACCCATGCTGGCTGAGTCCGCTTTGCACCATAGCCTTCGCGATCCTTAGAATCTTTTCCTGCGTGATAGAGGCCGCAAAGCAGTTCCAACTGCTCCATCCCATCGCGGGGGTCAGGGCGATCCGATCCCCAACAACGATCCTGAATTGTTTTTCACTGCTACCCAGTTTGTTGGTTGCGCGTAGGGTCAGTGGATAGGTGCCCTGATCCTTAAGAACTCCGGTGATGCGGCCCGTATTCGTCTCGAGGGAAAGAGACTCGGGTAATCCCTCGGCAGCAAAGGTCATGGGACGATCACCGGTTGCAGGGATGTTATAGAGAACGGGCGATCCCGGTCGGACTCCGAAGATCGCGGGGCCGTTGATCCGCGGAGTGGAGGGGGCGGGGGGCGAAAGCGGTGCTGGCAGAATCGGGGCGTTGGTCACCTCGGTATTGCCCGCTTCCAGCGAGGCGGACAGCGCACATGCTGAGAGGAAGACGAGAAGAGTCCTATTGGGAAGTGAGTTCATGATGAGGCATTGGGGTGGATTTCGTGTTGCTTTGATAAGAGCATGGAGGAAGCAGGATCATGTGGATGACCGCCAATCACGATGAAGATCCGATCAGCATGAGTCCCTGGAGGAAAAGAAGAATCAGTCCCACGACGGCACAGCAGGCTAGGAATCCGATCCAGTCGGTTCTGTCCCACTTGGTGAACTCAAGGTTGGATTTCGGGAACATCTTGCAATGATCAAAACGGGTGGGATCTGCATTGCTAAGTGCCACGGCCTCGGCATCTGCTTCCGGGGTCTCTCCCACGGGAGTCTTGAGGCGAGCATAGAAACGAGCGACCTTCAGCTTCTCCTCACCGGGGGTCATCAAGCTGACAACGATCAGAAGCAGGATCGGCACTAGGGCATCGACGAGATAGCGGGTTGTCTGGATCATCGGCGGCGTGAAGTCCTCCACCCGAACTCCGGCCAGATGCAGCAGATAGACCTCCAGGTTAAATCGACCAAGGCCTTCCTTGGTCGATTTAGGATTTGCCGGGTCGGTGAGCGCAACGCCCTCCTCGAAGTAGATGGAAACAGGTTCCGTGCGGTGCTCCTTGGTGATTTTTTCACCGGCGATTTTAGCCTTCCCCTCGGCCACATCAGCCTGCGTTGTTCTTTTGGTAACCTTAGAAACAATCTCATGAGTCATCACGGTGAGGGAAGGGGCGGAGCGGAGTAAGGGAATCGCCGAGACGGCAAAGGGAATGATGCCGATGAGAAGGAGCGTCGCGATGACTTGGACGATCACGGCGGTCTTTGTCAGCCTTCGCCATTGGAACAGGAAGAGAATCGGAACACCCCATGTTACCTGGAGGACGATGATGAACTTGATCAACGAGATCGCGCTGCTCATGCATAGAGCGACTAGAATCCCCGAGCCGAGAATGAGCGGAATTGAAATGCGTGCCACGAGCATGTAGTGCTTCATGGATCGTCCCGGGACAAGCGGTTCGTAGAGGTTCTTTACAACAAGCGCCGACAGGACCACCGACTGAGCTCCCAGATAGGCCAGTTTTCCGCCAAGGATGCCGATGATCATCACGCCTATCAGGCCGACGGGAAGTAGAAACAGGGTGAGCTTTCCCCAGATCTGATCAGCATCCGTCTGGCCAGCTCCCCAGAGTCCGAGGGCGATGAGTCCCGTCATTCCCCATGCAATCGTGAGAAAGCGTTTGCCGAATCCTCCAGTGACCGCGCCCATGCGGGCCGCCATTTCATTCTGGGCGGAACCACCGATGTTCATATTTGCGGGAGCCGCGGTGATCCCGATGAACGCGACAAGCAGCAGTGCGGCGATCGAATACCATGTGTAGGATCCCATGCTGTCGTCGCCGAAAATACGGAACATCTGCTCCGGCACCCTTTCGTGCAGTCCAGCGAACCCACCGATCCTCATGAGACCGAACGGAATCAGAATGACCGAAATGATCATGATCAGGACGGTCTGAATGGCATTGATGACGGCGGTTGCCGACAAACCTCCCAGGACGATGAAGACGGCGACCAAGGCCGAGGTGAACACGTAAAAGGAAACCGGCTTCAGGTAGGAGACAAAGGGCTGGATCTTACCCAGATCATGGAGGCTCTTGACCACCTCGTACCGTTTGGACTGATCCGTTGTCAGGGAGACCTCCTCCCTGAGTTTGTGGAGCGTCTGGTATTCTTTGAACTCCGAAAGCATGAGGCGGTCCTGATGGGTATAAGCCGACTCGGGTTTGATCATGATAGGTTGAAGGGTCTTCAGGGCGACGATGTTTCCGAAGGCGATGTTCAGGATCGCAAAGAAAATCGCGAAGATGGCGTAGAGGGAGGATAGAAAGCGTGAACCGAAGCGATCCTCGAAGAGTTCCGAAATGGTCGTGAGCCGCACCCTGCGGAACCAGACGTTCATGAACCAGTAATAGGGGGTCAGGAAGAGCGTGATGAGCAGAAGCCAGATGCCTCCGATACCCTCCTTGTAAACCGAGGCCGTAGTTGCCGGGGCGAAGCTCGGATCGGACATATTCCCGAGGTTCAGGAAGAACTGGAACCACTTTCCCATTCTCCTGCCGCCAAGAAAGAACTCGTCCTCGGTCTTGTTTTTTCGGGAGAGGTGCTGGCCGATCCATAGGACTGTCCCCACGTAGAGAAGAAGGATTGCCGCGTCGAGTGGGTGTAAGCCTAGAAGATTCATTGGGGGATACAATTTAAGTCAAAACCATGTGCTGAAACGCGTGGTATGGCAACTTCCGAGGCGGTTGCATTCATGATCATTCCCGCTCTCCGGGATCGACACAAGGAAGCCGAGCCATAAAGATCCTTACATCTTAACTTTGTGCCTTATGAAACAACGCGCCCCCCTGGTGCTGCTCTCACTGCTTTTTGTCTCCACGTTGGTGGCGGCTGGCGGTGACACCAACTCCCTTCCGACCACGTCGATCGCCAGCAGTGCGCCGCCACCAGCGGATGCCAAAATGATGCTTTGGTATGCGAAGCCCGCTTCCAAATGGACGGAAGCCCTGCCGGTTGGAAATGGAAGGCTCGGCGCCATGGTCTTCGGCGATGTGGATCGCGAGCATCTGCAACTCAACGAAGTGACATTATGGGCTGGCGGTCCTTATAAT
>Ga0007854_10001351_pt1 | contig 15577 bp, 15 predicted proteins | sample CryBogCBH12Aug08_FD_60382 | JGI IMG/M metagenome (GOLD analysis project Ga0007854, IMG submission 60382) | Freshwater microbial communities from Crystal Bog, Wisconsin, USA - CBH12Aug08 | ecosystem: Environmental > Aquatic > Freshwater > Lake | place: Crystal Bog, Wisconsin, USA | collected...
AGCTTTGGTATATTGTTCCCACAGGCGACGCGACTCCATATCCATAGGGCTCAGTTTCCATTGTTTCAGCGGGTCGTGAATTCTCATCATGAAGCGTAAATGCTGTTCATCATCGGTGATAGAAAACCAGTACTTGATCAGAATGATGCCGGAGCGAATGAGCATCTTTTCAAATTCCGGCACGGTACGAAAGAATTCTTCATACTCTTCTTCGCTGCAAAAACCCATTACTTTTTCCACACCAGCACGGTTGTACCAGCTACGGTCGAAGAGAACAATTTCGCCTCCGGCCGGAAGATGAGAGACATAACGCTGGAAATACCACTGGCTGCGTTCCCGTTCACTCGGTGCCGGTAATGCAGCGACCCTGCAAACACGGGGGTTGAGGCGCTGGGTGATACGCTTAATCACCCCTCCTTTGCCTGCCGCGTCGCGGCCTTCAAAAAGAACCACCACTTTAAGCTTGTTATGGACTACCCAATCCTGTAATTTGACAAGTTCTCCTTGCAGGCGAAAAAGCTCCTTGAAGTAAAAACTCCGATCCACGTCTCCTTGAGTTCGCGGCTCCGTTGCCTGATCAACAAGACCATTCATCCGGTCATCATCAATTTCCATTTCCAGTTCTTCATCGAGGCTGTCCTGTAGTTCGGCTTGAATCCGATCTTCGTAATCCAAACCGGCAAGGGGTTTATCTGAACTCTTAGTCTGTTTTGTTAACTTCTGTGGGGTATTGCCCGAACTCTTGGTAGTGCGGACTGTTTTTTTTGTAGCCCTGACCGGACTCTTGGGTGTTTTGACTGGATTCATGAGAAGCCTTATTTGAGATTTAATCACGCTTACGGATAGGATATTCCTGAGTCAACGACCAAGTCAATCATTCAATTGTTATATTGGTCAGATTAGAACAAGTCTATTGTTCCACGGGCCTCTTTAAGGTGATGAACCTCTGCCTCACCTATCTTAAATCGTTTAACAACACTGGTAATTTGAGCAGAGATATCACAGATCGCATCCGCTGATTCCTTGGTATGGTTTGCAGCAGTATTCGAGTTTTCGATGAGGGCGGATACGTTACCCACCTGGGCAACTATTCCTCTGCTCGAAATGTTGCTTGTTTGGGCAAGTTCCTTTATCTTGTGGACCATCTCGATTACAGATTCAGAATAGTGTTCTATCTGTTGCATGGCAACTCCAGCCGAGTTTGCAAGTGTTACTGACTCACCCATTTCAGCAACGACTTTGTTCATCATTATCGTTGAAGTTGATGATAATTTCTTCACCTCGTCAGTTCTTTTGGAGATGGAGCTTGTAAGCCCGGTTACTCGTTCTGCCAATTTTTTCACTTCATCTGCAACGACAGCAAATCCTCTGCCGGCCTCTCCGGCTCGCGCAGATTCAATGGCAGCATTTAGCGAAAGCAAATTAGTCTGATCGGCAATTTTTCGTATTTCTTCCACAATTTCGGAAATACTATTGCTTGATTCTGCCAGTTCAAAAACTTGTGTTGCCGCTGAGCCAACGCTCGCAGTCAGGGATTGAATATGTTCCACCGCCCGCTTAATAACCAATCCATTTTCTGCAGCTTCTTTCCCTGATTTGATCGTTATCACTCCCGCCTCTTCGGACTTGGCAGTAATGCTGTCAATCTGCTCCTGGATTTGTAGAGCCGCCGAATTGATATCGATAGCTGAATTCGTGCCATTTTCAGCAATCTGACTCAACAATAACGATGACTGAAGCATTTCAATCGATGCAACTTCATTCCGTTTAATCACCTTGAGCATTTCTGTCAGAGAATGCTCCAGGGTATCAATTAAACTGTTAAAAGACTTTATTGTGCTGCCGATTTCATCATGACTGGTTACCGGTACTCTTTGAGTAAAGTCCAGAGAGGATGCCATTTTTTGCATCGCCCTTTCCATCGTTTTTACCGGGTTGACAGTCGACCTGAACAACCAAATCCCTGACCATATTACCAACAGTAATATAAAAGATACAAGGATGGCAAGAATGGATAAGCTTTGAACAAGATTGCTGCGTAATCCTGTTGCAGCCTCATCATTCATTCGAACCTTTTCGATTTTTAAAGTTGCCAGCGTTTGCAAAAACTCATTTTGATATGCCAAAGCGTTTGATTCCATTTCCGCGATAGCAAGTTCGTTCTGGTTGCTTTGCTTAAACTTGATACTTTGATTCATCGAATCTGTATATTGCTTGAAAAGATCTTGCAAATCTCCATACAGGGCTTTTTGCTTATCCAGTTCGATAGATTTTGCCTGTTCGTCCAGTTTCTGCTTCGCAATTTCATTTTGTTCAGAATATTTCTTTATTAAGGTCTCCGCCAGATTGGTATCCGCCGTATGAACCAAAGTAACACCGGTCAATTGAACATTTTTTACGCTGCTTTCCATATCTGCCAAAGCACCCAGTTCTGGAAATGTTTTGTTCAACATCGCATTGATTAAGGCACTGGTATGATTGAACTGAACAACGACTGTTGCTGTTATAGATAAAATTGCCAGTACAGAAGCAGCAACAAGTAGAACAATTCTAGTGCCAACACTCAAACTTATCCGGGGAATAAGACTTTTTATATTGATCATTGTGTATTGCCCGATTTAGCAAGTAAAACTAAATGAACTGTGTGAGGGATTAATATCGACCATAAAAAACAGTTCTTTAGCCAACCCGGTAAATACATTCACACTCTTGGGGTAAACTTATTGCTTCAGGGAGGCGTTCCTGGCAGCACCTGTGCTTCTTCTCTACCGACTTTACCCCGCAGACTTTTTTTGATCGAAAAATGACTGTTGACTGGATAGCTATTGTTTAAATAACATCCATAAAGTGGCAATTGAAAAGCTTCTTCGACCAAGGTGTCAGATCGAATTTTAAGCTGAAACTCATTCAACACATTCGTCTAATGGCAAGTATTCTGTCCAGCCTTGTATGTCTTTCAAGAAGTCTTCATTTGAGTTTTCGTAACGGGTTAAACTTTTTTTATTCGACCAATCAGTTGCAGACTCTTTGGGTAACTTCAAAAGAAAAGCCGGAATATAGAAATCATCACTCTGTAGCTCTTGCATGGCTTCATCTCCTAATGAAAAGAATTAATTTGATTAAACTTTATCGAAAATATGTTACGTAAAGATTTGCAAATTATTTCAAAATGATGAATTCGCCGAATTTTCAGCTTAAATCAAGTTTGGGCTATGAAAAAATCTACCGTGAACAACCTGAATTTGTCATTTCAGGGACTGCTACAAGGCTATTCGCAGTTTAGGGATATCCTATTTTTCAATTACAGTATATACTCTTAGTTATTATTTCTATAACTACACAAGGAGTTAACATGACTGAAACTAATAATACTCGAATTGAAAAGCCCTCTACTCCTGTTAAGCAGGTTACTGCTTCTAAAAGTGCACCTGTCAAGCCAAAGGTAGCCACCAAAAAAACCACTATTGCTTCAACAAAAAAGGTAACGAAGGAAATCGCCAAGCCCAAGCTAAAACTAAAAGTGATTCGAGATAGCTTCACCATGCCTCATAGTGATTATTCAAAAATTGGGCTGCTCAAGCAGGCACTCATGAAATCGGGTTTGCAAGTCAAGAAAAGTGAATTGCTGAGAGCTGGCCTATTGGAATTGGAAAAACTCAGTATTGCTCAACTTAAGAAATCTGTATCGCAAGTAGAGCAAATTAAGACTGGCCGCCCAAAAAAAACTTGATTGACCAGCTTAAGATCTGATCAATCGCTACTCAAACCTGTATTTTACAGGAGGCGATTTAGAATGCTGGACTTAATCAACCTTCATAAATGTCAGTCGAATTATCTGGAGTTTGGCCGTGAAAGTCTTATTGGTTGCTAATCCCAAAGGTGGATGTGGAAAAACTACGCTCTCCACTAATATCGCAGGTTACCTTGCCTCTCGCGGTAACCGTGTAAATCTGCTTGATTTGGACAAACAAAAGTCAGCAACCCATTGGTTAACAATGCGCCCGTTTGAATACCCCATCATTGACTTGCTTGAATCGGTTGATAATCCCATTCCTGCCGATTGGTTAGTGATTGATTCTCCAGCCGGATTCCACGACAAGAACCTGGAGCGCGCATTAAAAATTTCTCATCAGGTGATTGTGCCAATCTCCCCATCGATTTTCGATATTCAGGCCAGCCGGGAATTTCTGGATGTTTTACACCGCGAAAAGTCTGTTCGCAAAGGTAAGATTTTTGTTGGTCTGGTGGGAATGAGGATGTCAACAAATACCCGTGCGGCAACCTATCTGGAACAGTTTATTGAAGGCATGGATCTGCCAATTCTTGCCTATTTACGGGAGACTCAGGTTTATGTAAATGCAGCTTTTGAGGGGAAGACTCTGTTTGATTTACCGCTCTCCCTGGCTCAGCGAGAACTTGAACAATGGGAATATATGCTTGACTGGATTGAAAGAATTCATTGACCTGAACAATATTCAACTTTAAATTTACCTCCTCCCCAAAATCAGCTAAAAATATTATCGTAAATATCTTAAAATTAATATTACTGTAACAATAGTTGTTTAATGTATTACCGTATATATAGTATTCTAATTTCCAGGCTGAAATACTTTACGGGAGGTAATAATAATGCACAAACAACAGTCGTATTCATATGGTTTACTTTACTCAATTGCACCATCCAGTTTCTATTCCCTTCATTTGCTGGAGCATGAAGGAAAGGAGTCATTCGATTGGCTAGCCTGTAAGAATGAGACTTTACCAGTAGCGTTATTGAACTACTTGAAAGCAATTGCTGAAAGATTAGGGATTATTGGTACGCATTAATTTTGCTATTCACTGACTGTCAGATATATTTATTTTAAGCTTCAAATACAGCGAATCGATCTTTGCCGCTCTTTTTGGCAGCATACATTGCATTGTCAGCAGCTGTTAAAAGATCATCTAATTCCTTTGCATGTTCGGGATATTCAGCTATTCCGATACTTGCCGAGATATTGCTTATAGTTCGTTTGCCAATTTCGTAGGGTACTCTTAAAACTTCAAGTATTCGATTTGTTACCTTGATTGCTCTATCGAGATCGGACTCAAGCAATATCACTACAAACTCATCGCCCCCCAAGCGGGCCGCAGTGTCACCTTCCCTTAGGCAGGAAAGCAATCTGGCCGCAACTTCCTTTAGCAAGCGATCTCCAATAGCGTGTCCATAATTGTCATTAACGGGTTTGAATCCATCCAAGTCTATAAAAAGCAAAGAGATCGCACGCAAGGCACGATTGGACACCGAGATCGACTGTTTCAACCGATCCATCAGGAGTGTTCGGTTAGGCAAGCCGGTGAGTTGATCGAAATGCGCTAAAGCAAATAGGTGCTTCTGTTTTTGATTGGTTATTTCATTCAGTAAATCATAGCCATTTGCCATGCCCGCATAACGTTTTTCATGGGTAATGATGAAGCCGCTCACCATGTGCTGGATACCTGCATCAAGGATGATACGGGCAACATCATCGATTCCAGTCTTTATATCGACGATCACTGGATTTGTGTCCATGATGGATGAAATCGGTTTCTTACCCTTGAGCTCCTTCGAATATTGTTTACTGAAAAACTCGGTGAGATCATGGCGCAATATAATACCTACCGGTCTATCTTTATCATTCACTACCGGCAGGGCGAATAGTTCTTTGTTTTCGTGAAATTGATCTAACACCTTAAGACAACTTTTACCCTCATTCACTGCAGGTACTGGCCTTAGCAAGTTTTCCACTGTTGAATTCGCTTCGTGTTCAGTTGTCATGTGAATAAACAATAATTTGATGTTCTGTAATTTTACATACTCATGCAAATTAATGCATTCACATAATTGTTACAATCTTGTTGCGGATATACTACTTTCCAGTTAATTCAAACTTCATAAATAGCTCATGAAAATGTCACAACCATGGGTTAGTCTATGTAGCGAATTAATGAATTAACTTCGATAAGGAATATGAACAGCGTCTTTGCAGGATTTCCAGACTGGGAGTAAATATGGGAAAAGATGATTACGAACATAACACATCTTTTAATATTAGATTACTGCTAATATTATTGACTATTTTATTTGTCGTACTGATCAACCTATCCAGTTTTGTAATAACACTGTCTTTCATTTATGTCTTACTCATCTTCGTGACTATTTTATTCTTCGTGTTTGCTCCATTCAGGATACCTTTGGTAGGGAAAATATATTCCTATCTCAGAAGAGGGAAATGGATACATAAACTACGCAAGAAATATAATCGAAAAAATGACTTTAATTTTCATTAATGAAAATTATTTTTAATAAACGCTTTAATAATAAGCAGTTAAATTTTTTCTTGGCGGAAAATCAGAGCTTTGGAAGGCGAATGCGACTGACCATAAGTGAGCCGGAGACCGCATACAAAAGTACCATCAAATGAAGTGTGAAGCCGGCAAACATGACCTGTCCGAACCAGAGCGCCTCGCCCAATGCACCCTGCGATGCGGCCCCAGCCATCAAAATTACCAGCAGCAGCGACGTTGGGATAGGAGTTCCTTCGAAGTATTTCACTTTATCTCCGCCATCAGACAGTTCCTCGGCAGTAATGTTGTAGCGCGCCAGGCGAGAAACTCCGCATGCAACAAAATAGACCAATACAATACGGTCATATAAGCCCTGCATGCCACAGCCGTACCCAATCACAGCCGGTGCTACACCGAAGGAGATAACATCGGCAAGAGAGTCGAGTTCACGACCAATTGCAGAAGTCTGCTGTCGCCAGCGGGCTATCCGCCCATCCAGGATGTCGAAGCCCAAAGCGGCAAGGAGCATCCCGCACGCAAAGTAGACGTGCAAAACATCGTTCGTTTGCAGGTAGGTCAGCATAGAAAACAATGCCCCCATGCCGCAAACCGCGTTTGCCAATGTAAACCAGTCAGCAAGATGGAACTCTCGAAACATCGAGAATGGCTTTTCTAGTTTATGTATCGTCATAATGAACAGCATAACCCCAATAAATTACAAATTTATTGCATCTCCAGCAAAGCTGCCCGAGCGCCTGCCAAATGCTTAGTGACTGGTGACCAAAGCATGGCATATAAAAACAATATTTCGTGCGGGAATCTCACTAATTTGTTCTATAGTCCCAACGTGGAAAATGGGCAAGCAAAATACTAAACCAGACTGCGACCGTGAAATACAATGTCATCCATGGAATTTCCATGCGCCAGATGTTCCAGTTGAAATTAACATCACACGGTCGCGATGCATCCAGAATTCCCTGATGAAGAGACAAGAATTCCATACCACTTTCCAGTTCCGCGTTCCACCGGGTCCAGTACATAGGTACATCAACGTTAGTCATGAAAACGATATAGCTTATTGCGAATACCATCATAGCCGTCAAGAAATACCGTTGTTTGCGATTGCTGTGCGGCCACAATAAAACAAAACACGCCAACAATAGCATCGCGGACAATGTCCAAATTGAGTTTTCCAAAACGTGTCCAAAATAATTCTTCGATAATATCGCGTACCATGAAGCGCCTTCGGCAACAGCAATGATCGGCACCAGCAGCAATGCAACCGTACTGACAAACCTCACGCTTGTTTTGCTTCCCGCGTGGTACAGCAATAGCGCGCCCTGTGCAATGAAACACAGCTCAGCCACGGTTGCCACGCTACGGCCTACCACCATATTTGATAATTCAGACTGCAGCAGACATACACGTTCCAGATCGATTCTCGGCAAAAATGACCGGAAGGAACATCCTGCAACATAGGCCGCAGAAAGCCACAACATCCAGCGTTGTTGCTGGTGCTGTTCTGCCAGAAAAAATTGATCGTGACGGCGCGCTAACGCTGCTGCGGTTATTATCCATGCGGCAATGTTCAGAACCGCTACAATACATAAAACTATCCACCATGTTTGCACGGACATTGTCACGACCTGGATTGCCTGTTGGCTATGTATTTCATAATGACCTTCCCTGTTCATTCTGAATTGATTATCGCACTTATTATGCAACATCCTTCAATCGTTTGGTGTCATCAAACTTTCACAATTAGCCTCTATATTCTTTTTGCTTAGACTGGTGAAATAAATAATAATGACGATGGTGGCAATTTGATATTCAATCTATTTCGCAGTGGAAATATCTTGGGAAGTGCATTTAAGTTCCTCGGCTTGTCGATCATATCGTCTCTGCTCTGTGCATGCTCGCCACGCTATTTAATTGTGCAGGGAGTCGGCAATGAACTCGCCAGCCAGGGGCAGGCGATCGAAGACGATCTTGAACTGGCGCGCGAAGCCAGCGCGTTTTATCTCAAATTATCCGAATCCGTGCTACGCCAGTCGCCCGATAATCTCAAACTGGCGGAAGCTGTTGCCAGTGGATTTACAGAATACGCCTTTGCTTTTGTCTCCTTCGAGGCGGATAAGAACGAGGCGAAAGATATCAAAGTTGCTCAAAAGTTGCGCGAACGCGCTGCCCGACTCTACCTGCGAGCACATCGCCATGCCATGGCAGCACTTGAGCAGCGTAAACCCGGCTTTTTCAAAGCCTTATCCAGCCCGGAACCGAAAAACTGGCCCCGTCTTGACGATGATGAAATTGGTGTGGCGTACTGGGCTGCAGCATCCTGGGGCGGATTTATCTCGCTTTCCAAGGATGACCCTAATATAGTGGCTGACCTGCCGCTGGCTGTACGCTTGGCTCAGCTGGCCTGGGGAAAATCGCCGAACTACGCTGAGGGAGCGTTGTCCAGTCTGATGGGAAGTTTCGAGTCCTCCCGCCCTGGGGGCTCACGCGAACAGGCTTTGATTTACTTTGATCAGGCGATTGCCGCCAGTGCCGGCAAGAGTGCAGGTCCATTCGTTGCCAAGGCTGAAGGGATTGCATTACCTGCCGGAGATCGTGTTGCATTCGAAGCACTGCTGCATCAGGCACTGGCTGCCTGCGATTCTCGACGAGATTTGCAGAACGAGGTCATGCGTGAAAGGGCGCAATGGCTGCTGGAGACAGCAGGCGATCTTTTTTAACTGATTTGCGCCTCTGAATAGTTTTCAGTAGGATGGGTGATAACCCATAGTTTTAACTTGGATGGGTTGCGGTATTGATGGGTTACGCTACGCTTACCCATCCTACAATAAAGCCAAGCTGAAAGTGTTCATAGGCATGAACTGATTTCCCTAACGAAAAAAACAAGAAAGAAACTCATGAGAAAGTTTGCTTCCGGCATCCTGTTTTGCCTTGGACTCATTGTTGCGAGCAATGCGATTGCTGTCGACAAACAATTGCGTGTTGGCACGCTGGCACCGAAGAACTCGCTTTATCACCGGCAACTGATGGAACTGGGCGAAGTTTGGCGGACAGCGCAAGGCGGCAATGCGAAATACCTGGTTTATCCGGATGGAAGTCAAGGCGGTGAAGCCGAAATGGTACGGCGCATGCGTATCGGCCAATTGCAGGGAGCGCTGCTTTCAGTGGTCGGTTTGCGGGAAATTGAGCAAACCATCAGTGCTCTGCAGAATATGCCGCTACTCTTCAAGAGCTGGGAAGAAGTGGATTACGTGCGGGAAAAAATTCGCCCCGCCATGGAGAAAAAATTTCTCGACAAAGGCTTTGTCGTACTTGCCTGGGGCGATGCAGGCTGGGTCAGGTTTTTCTCCAAGGAGGCGGCTGTCCGTCCAGAAGACTATAAGAAGATGAAGTTTTTTGCCTGGGGTTCCGAGGCTGAACAACAGTCCATCATGAAGAGCCTTGGTTACACGCCGGTACCGTTGGAAACGAACGATATTTTGCCAGCCATCCAGACCGGCATGATCAACGTTGTCCCCTCGACCCCCTATTTCGCTCTGGCCAGCCAGATCTACAACACCGCCCCGAATATGCTCGACATTAACTGGGCCCCTATTGTGGGTGCGCTTGTTGTGACTAAGAAGTCATGGGATGACATGTCGCCGGAAGTTCAGAAGGCAGTGCGCGTGGAGAGCGACAAAGTCAGTGTGCAGATACGGGCAAAGGCTCGCCAGGAAGTTGATGAAGCTGTTGATGCAATGAAGAAACGCGGCCTGGTGGTTAACCACCCAAATCCTGAACAAATGCGTGAATGGGATGACCTTGCGAACAAACTTTATCCGCGCATTCGTGGGACGATGGTACCCGCCGAAATCTTTGACGAAGTTATGATGCACCTGAAAAACTATCGCGCCGGCAAGCGCAACTAACCTTGGCGACTATGATTCTATCTCGGCTGCGCGGTTTATGGCGTTTTGACGAGGTGCTGTCATCTTCCGCTCTGGTACTGATGACTTTGATTCCGCTGATTGAAATCGTGCTACGTCCGTTAATGGGCAAAGGGATCGATAATGCACCTGTACTGGTTCAGCATCTCGGTCTGGTGCTGGCCATGTTTGGTGCCGTCGCGGCAGAACGTAATGGACACCTGACTTCTCTTGGCAGCAGCCTGGATAACTTGGGAGACGGCCGCTTCCAAACAGCGGTGCAGATGTTTGCAAAGGGCAGCGCATCGCTGATTTGCGGCATTCTTGCACAGGCCAGTTGGCGCTTTGTCGCCAGCGAAATGGAAGCGTCGCGCATTCTTGCCTACGACATTCCGGTCTGGTGGATACAAGCTGCGATGCCGCTTGGATTTCTGTTGCTGGGTGCGAAACTGGGAGCGCGCAGATTCTCCTCTATTTGGCTTAAGTTAACTTGGGGGATTTTGCTGCCTGCCTGTGGATTTTTGCTGGCTGCCAAATTCGATGGCTATGCCGTCCCGATTTGGCCAAGTGTGCTTTGGCTGCTGGCTGCACTGTTTGCCGGAACGCCGATCTTCGCGGTATTGGGTGGTTTGGCGTTGGCTCTGTTCTGGCAGGACGGACTTCCTTTAGCGTCAATTCCTCTCTCCCATTACCAGATTACCGTGAATTCGTCGTTGCCCGCGTTACCGCTGTTTACCCTCGCGGGTTTGATTTTTGCCCGCACCGACGCAGCACTAAGGTTGGGCGCTGTATTCGTGGCACTGTTCGGCGGTGGCGTCACAGGAACAGTGGTTGCTGCGGCCATTCTTTGTTCCTTTTTCACCGCTTTCACTGGCGGAAGCGGCGTGACGATTCTCGCCCTTGGAGGTCTGCTTTTGCCGCTACTGCGTAATGCAGGCTTCCCGGAGCAGCGCAGCATCAGCCTGGTGACGAGTGCCAGCGCGCTGGGCGTGTTGCTTGCGCCTTCCGTGCCACTGATCATGTACGCCATTATTGCCCGTGTGCCGATCAACAGCATGTTTCTCGCCGGTCTGATCCCAGCTTTTGTGATGGTTGGATTTCTGTTGATTTTTGGCGGATATTTAAAGCGCGGAAATTTTGAAACAGGCATTGAGCCAAGCTTTGAGCGGGTCACCCACCCGGACGCAACGCAGGCTTTTTCAGCAATCTGGGCTGCAAAATGGGAAATCCTCGCACCATTTGTCGCCATTGGTTCTCTGGTCAGCGGACTGGCAACCCCCACCGAAAGTGCAGCCCTGACCGCTGGCTACGCCATTCTGACGCAGACTATTGGACACCGGGAGTTGAGCCTGAAAGTGTTTGGTCAGAGCCTCTCCGATTGCGCTCAAGTGATCGGTGGCGTCATGCTTATTCTGGGCATGGCGCTGGGGTTAACCAACTTCCTTGTTGATGCCGGTATTCCGGATGCCGCAATCGAGTGGGTACAAAACTTCATTCCAAACAAGTTCGTCTTCCTGCTGGTACTCAATCTCTTTTTGTTTGCAGCCGGTGCGTTGATGGAAATCTTCGCCGCTATTGTTGTTCTGGTGCCACTATTACTGCCGGTAGCGCTAAGTTACGGCATTAACCCTGTGCACTTCGGTATTATCTTCCTTGCCAGCATGGAGATGGGCTTTCTCTGTCCGCCAGCCGGAATGAACATCTATTTTGCCTCAGCCATGTTCGGCAAACCGATACGTTATGTCGCAAAGTCGGTGCTCCCCGCATTGCTGGCAATCTTTCTTGGCACACTGATTATCTCCTGGCTACCCATCATCGCCACTGGCCTGCCGGAACTATTGTTGGGAAAGCTGCCTTAAATGCCCATCCAACGATCTATGCAACGAAATTTTTACCTCGTTCTCGCGGTGCAATTTTTTTCCACGCTTGCTGACAATGCGTTTTTGATTGTTGCTATTGCCCGCGTGATTGAATTGGCATCAGCTGACTGGGTGACTCCAATCCTCAAGCTTTGTTTCACCCTGTTCTACGTGCTGCTCGCGCCGTTTGTTGGCCCGTTGTCTGACGCTATCCCCAAGGGAAAGGTCATGCTGATAGCAAACTTTCTCAAGGTATGCGCCGTCTTGCTGATGTTGGTGGGCGTGGATCCCGTCGTGGCCATTGGAGTTGCGGGTTTGGGGGCGGCAATCTATGCTCCGGCCAAGTATGGACTTATAACAGAGTTGCTTCCCGCAGAAAAACTTGTCAGTGCCAACGGTTTCTTTGAGGGTACGACTGTCTGTGCGGTTATTTTGGGAACAGTGTTGGGTGGTTTTTTGATAAGCCCTCTGATCAATCACAACAGCAACCTTTCTGCTCTATGGCATCTGAACACCATGACGACGAATCTGACCGTGGGTATGTTGTGTCTCCTTGTGCTGAACGGGCTCGCAACTCTGTTGAGTTTCAGGGTTGCAGATAGTGGCGTGCGTTACCCAAGCCATTCGTTTCATCCAATGCTGTTGTGCAAGCAATTTTTCAGAGAAAATATGATCCTCTGGAGAGATCAGCTTGGTGGATTGTCCATGCTGGTGACAACCCTGCTTTGGGGAGTTGGAGCGACATTGCAGTTGATCGTGTTACGCTGGGCCAATGAATCGTTGGGGCTTCCACTGGCTCAGGCCGCTTATTTACAAGGTATCACGGCTGTAGGTGTCATCGCAGGGGCGATACTGGCCAGTCGCCTGGTTACTCTCTCAAGCGCTGCAACTCTTTTACCGCTGGGAATGGTGATAGGACTTCTGATACCAGTCATGTTGACGGTTAATTCCGTGCTATGGGCGTGCATTCTGTTGATGACAATAGGTGCCATTTCGGGTTTCTTTGTCGTACCCATGAATGCGCTGTTGCAACACCGTGGGTGCAACCTGCTCACGGCAGGGCGCTCCATCGCAGTTCAAGGATTCAATGAAAACGCCGGAATACTGGTGATGATGACTATCTATGCCATAGCAACTGCAACCCGAATTCCGCTCGGGACTATGATAGGGTGTTTTGCTGCAATTATCACACTTGGCATGACTGTAATTTATCTGGTGCACCAAAGAAATTGTTCCTCTGACGAAGTTTGTGAAAAAGTATGGAATGAATAATGTCATAAAAATGTCAAATTAGCATCATTGTTTTGTAATCTAAGGAAGTCAGAATTGCGGGCATGATAAATCCTGACGACATTAATATTGAGCCAAGCGTAACGCAAATTTCCAGTCTCAGGATTGCGATCGTTACCGAGACGTTTCCGCCAGAAGTTAACGGTGTTGCCATGACATTGGGGCGAATCGTGAGTGGGTTAGTGCAACGGGGGCATTCGGTGCAATTGGTTCGGCCCAGACAGTCAAGTGATGGAAAAATTGCATCGTTTGAGGGTGTGGATGTGGTGTTAACCAGAGGGATACAAATCCCCACCTACAAAGATTTACGTTTGGGATTGCCTACGATAGGGTGCCTAAGCAAGCTTTGGACAGAAAAGCGTCCTGATATAGTTCATGTTGCCACGGAAGGACCTCTGGGCTGGTCCGGGGTGACGGCAGCACGCAAACTTAAGTTACCCGTAACCAGTTCATTTCACACCAACTTTCATAATTACTCGCAGCACTATGGTATTGGCTTGTTCAGGAACATCATTGATAACTACCTTCGTAAACTGCACAACCTGACCGATGCGACCATGGTTCCGACCAAGGCAATGATGCAGGAACTGCAGGAGCGCGGCTACAACAATGTAACCCTGTTATCGCGTGGCGTTGCCACCAATCTGTTCTCACCGGAAAAACGGTCACTGGCGCTTCGCGAAAGTTGGGGGGCGACTCCTGACAATGTGGTTGTGCTGCATGTTGGCCGTCTTGCCAAGGAAAAAAATATTGATCTGGTCATAGCGTCTTTTCAAGCAATCAAACTGCGACTGCCGAGTGCAAAACTGGTATTCGTGGGAGACGGCCCGATGCGCAAACAGTTGGAGAAATCTTGCCCTGAGGCCATATTCGCAGGGATTCGCAAAAATGAGGAACTCGCTGCTCATTATGCTTCCGGTGATGTATTCCTGTTTTCAAGCTTGACAGAAACGTTTGGAAACGTTGTCCCTGAAGCGCTTGCAAGCGGACTTGCAGTATTGTCTTATGATATTGCTGCCGCCAAAGAATTGATCACAACTGAGCAGAATGGCGTGCTGGTTTCGCCGGGGGAAGAGCTGGATTTTGTCAACGCTTCTGTAGATCTCGCCACCGATAGGAACAAGCAATTGAAAGTGAGACAGGCCGCTGCGGCCAGTGTGGCGCATCTGGGTTGGGAAGCCGTTCACAATAGTTTTGCGGAAACCTTAATAAGGGTATTGGACAAGAATGGTAAGCAGAACTCCCCGATATTCGCTCCAGTGAGTTCTGTTTCTGTCAGCCATGCCAGCGCATAAGCGCTTGCCCCATACGCACTTCGGATCCTTGATGTAAATTGTTGCACAAGGTAAATCCCTTGCCTGCCAGGACAATGATGGTAGAACCATGTTGAAACCATCCCATCTCTTGTCCTTTGGTAAAAGGGGCGTCGCAGGAAAAAGTTTTCGGGCCAGAATATTTTAAGTGAAACAGAACATCCAGAAAGTGCAGACGAATACTGGCAACCAGGATTGCCGCCACCGGCACCAGCGCGACGCGTTGCTTCGCACACGGCCCGGCGCCCTCGAATCGAGTACGAATGAAAGCCCGCTCGTTCTTGCAAAAAAGTTTTTCGATCCGGCGCAAGGCAATCGGATTGACATTCCAGGTATCACCGGAGAAGTACCTGACTTTTTCCACGGTACAGTCGTAAGGGGCGTGGAACCTGTGATACATGCTGGACGTCAAGCGCAACGTCACAAAGTATCCATCCTTCCAGTCTTCAATATTTTCCTCCTCGCCCAACAGATCTTCCAGCGAGTAGGGAAAGCCTTTGGCCTGAAAAACCTGAGTGCCGTCAATCCGCCCGCTCGCTCCCACGATTGCATCAGATGGACTAGACATCACAGCAGGATCCATATCTACAAGACGAGCTCCCTCTTTAAGTTCGCGAGTAAAGCAATCATGCATACTTTTGAAATCATGCTTTTTGGCTTCACTCAAATCCAGGTTCGAAAAATATTTCCACATGACTATGGAAAAATCACGTACCCAGGGGTGTTCGATCTTGCTGAACCACCCCGTGAATTGGGTGAGCCAGCGACGCGGAAGCCGGTTGGTCAAAAGAAAATTGATGTCTTCCTGTTTCAGGATTTGCTGAATCTGTTGGCGAAGGCTCATCGTGCTGAACCTCGTGTTACTCTTTTCATTTAAGGTGCTTCC
>Ga0007854_10001352_pt1 | contig 15574 bp, 11 predicted proteins | sample CryBogCBH12Aug08_FD_60382 | JGI IMG/M metagenome (GOLD analysis project Ga0007854, IMG submission 60382) | Freshwater microbial communities from Crystal Bog, Wisconsin, USA - CBH12Aug08 | ecosystem: Environmental > Aquatic > Freshwater > Lake | place: Crystal Bog, Wisconsin, USA | collected...
CGCGCGAAACAAAAACTGGAACAGGCGCTGGCGCTCATCACGCAGCCAAAGCCGTTTGTCATCGCGGTATCCGACACGGCGCGGGCGTATCTGGAAGAGTGTTTCAATTTCCACGCGCCGGAGCGGACGACGGAAGAATTTCTGCGCGAGCTGGCCGGAACCAAGTTGCTGCTGCCGGAGCAAAAAGAAAGTCTCGGTGGCTTTCTCGCGAGTTGCGACTTGGTGAAGTTCGCCAAATACGAGCCGGGCGAAAATGAGTTGCGCGAGCTGCACGCGTCGGCGGTGCGGCTCGTCGAGGAAACCGAGCCTCAGCCGGAAGCTTCAGTCTCGAACAACCAACCGGAGGTGGCAAAATGATTTTTGCGCATCCATGGCTGCTGCTCTTGCTTTTGTTGTTGCCGGTGCTGGCGTGGCTGAAAGGCAGGCGCGGTGCGCCGCCGGCATTTGTTTATTCGTCGGTGCAGCTGGTTCGCGCGATGCAAAATATTCATCGCTCGCGTTTCGGCGGCTTGCTCGGTTCGTTGCGCTGGCTGGCGCTGGCTTTGTTCATCGTCGCGCTCGCGCAACCGCGTTTCGCCAAAAGCACGACCGAGGTGAAGGCCAGCGGCATTGACATCGTCGCCGCGCTGGATTTGTCCGGCAGCATGATTTCGGAGGACTTCGAGGTGCGCGGCGAGCGCGTCAACCGCGTCAACATGGCGAAGTCCGTGCTCCGCGATTTCATTGACAAGCGCCCGAACGACCGCATCGGCCTCGTCGTTTTCGCGCGGCAGGCGTTCATCGCCACGCCGCTGACGCTCGACCACGATTATTTGCAGGAAAATCTCGCGCGGCTCGACATCGGCTCCATCGGCTCCGACGCCACGGCCATCGGCGACGCGCTGACGACGGCGGTGAACCGGCTGCGCGATTTGAAGGCGAAAAGCAAAATCATCATCCTCGCGACGGATGGCCAAAATAACTCCGGCAAAGTTGAGCCGTTGATGGCGGCGGAAGCGGCGTCGGCGCTCGGCGTGAAAATTTACACCGTCGGCATCGGCGAACAGGGCAGCGCGCCGATGCCGGTATTCATGGGTGGACAAAAAGTCGGCTACCAAAATGTGCCGGTTGATGTGGACGAGGACACGCTGCAAAAAATCGCCGACAAAACCGGCGGCAAATATTATCGCGCTGACAACGCGGAGAAGTTCAAAAAAATCTACGACGAAATTGACAAGCTGGAAAAAACCGAGGCGAGCGTGAAGAAATACACGCAGTTCACCGAGTTGTTCCCGTGGTTCGTTGCGGCGGGCTTGGCGATTTTGCTGCTGGAATTTGTCCTCGCGCAAACCGCGTTCCGGAGGTTGCCATGAGATTCGAGCATCCCAATTTGTTGTGGCTCTTGCTGGTGATTCCGCCGGCGTTGGCGGCGTTTTTCTGGTGGAGCGAGCGCGTGAAGAAAAAATTGCTGACGCAATTTGTCGAATCGCGTTTGCTGGCGCAGTTGACCACCGGGCTTTCGCCGCAGCGGCGGAAATGGAAATATATTTTGCTCATCGCCGCCGTGGCGTCGCTCATCGTTGCCATCGCGCGGCCGCAGCGTGGATTTGATTTGGAAGAAGTGCAGCAAAACGGCTTGGACATCGTCGTCGCGGTGGACACCTCGAAATCCATGCTCGCAACGGACATCGCGCCGAACCGGCTCGCGCGCGCGAAGCTCGCGGCGCTGGAATTGATGCAGACGGCCAAGGCCGACCGGCTCGGGCTGGTGGCGTTCGCCGGCGACGCGTTTCTGGAATGTCCGCTAACGATTGACGACACGGCGTTTCAGCAGAGCGTGCAGGCGCTGGATGTGAACACGATTCCGCAAGGCGGCACGGCCATCGCCGCCGCCATCAACACCGCGCTCGGCACCTTCAAGGAAAAGGGCAATCACCGCGCGCTGGTGCTCTTCACCGACGGCGAGGACAACGACGAAGGCGCGCTCGAAGCCGCGCAAAACGCGGCGAAGGAAGGGCTGAAGATTTTCACCGTCGGCATCGGCTCGGCGGACGGCACGCTGGTGACGATTGCGGATGCGAATGGGAATTCCGATTACATCCGCGACGAAAAAGGTCAGGTCGTGAAATCGCATTTGAACGAAACGCTTCTGCAACAAATCGCGTCGGCAACCGGCGGTTTTTATCTGCCGTTGCGCGGCGCGGACACCATCAACACGCTTTACGAACGCGGCCTCGCGCCGTTGCCGAAATCCGAGAGCAAAGAAAAAATCGTGCGCCGTTATCACGAGCAATTCCAGTGGCCGCTGGCGGCGGCGATGATTTTGCTGATCGCAGAATTTTTGCTGCCAGAGCGGACGCCGAGCAGGCGCCGGCAAAATCCAGCAGCTGCGGCAGCCGCCGTGATTGCGCTTTTGCTTTTGCCGTTCGGCGCCAAGGCTTCGCCGACGAGTGCATTGAAAGATTACCAGACCGGTAATTTTACGAACGCGCTGGCGGAATACCAAAAAATCGCGACAGTGAAGACGAACGATTTGCGGCTGGTGTTCAACGCCGGCGACGCGGCGTATCGCGCGACTAATTTTGATCTCGCAGAAAATCTGTTTCAGCAGGTCACGGTGTCGCCGGATTTGAAATTGCAGCAGCAGGCGTTTTACAACCTCGGCAATGTGCAGTTCCAAAAGGCCAAACAATCGAGAGATTTGGACGGCTTGGAGCAGGGCTTCGACGCGGCGGCGAAAATTTACGAGCGCGCGGTGATGTTGAACACGAACGATGCGGATGCGATTTTCAATTACCGTTTCGCGCAAGGCGCGGCCGAGCAGGTGCGCGCGCTCAAGGCGGCGCTGGCTTCAGCCAAAGCAACGGCGGACACGGCGGTCCAGCGCGCGGAGTTCCATCGCGCCTACGAAATCATGGCGGGGCTGACGCAGAAATATAAAATCGCCGAAAAACAGTTTGAAGAGTTCACCAAGAAATTAAAGGACATTGATGACATCGCGACTCCTCATCAGCCTTAATTTGCTGCTGGTTTTGGGCGCGCAAAAAGTGTGCGCGCAATACCTGCCCGCCGAGGACTTTTTCAACGCGGGCGCGCAGCTTTACATTTCCAACAACGTGCCCGCCGCGCTGGAGCGGACGGAAACGGGATTGAAGATTTATCCGAACGACGAAAAATTGCAGAAGCTAGAAAAGTTGTTGAAGCAGCAACAGCAGCAACAAAACCAACAACAGCAAAACCAGCAGAATCAACAGCAACAGTCCCAGCAAGACCAAAAGCAGCAGGACAAAAAAGATCAGAAACAGCAGCAGGATCAAAAAAAGAATTCTGACCAGCAGAAACAGGATCAACAAAAGCAGTCCGACCAGAAAAAAGACGAAGACCAGAAGAAACAGCAGGAGCAAAAAAAAGATTCCGGCGACAAGCCGAAGGATGAAAAGCAGGACCAGCAACCGGGTCAACCGGTGAAGGCCGGCGAGATGACGCCGGAGGAGGCGAAGCGTTTGTTGGACGCGCAGAAGGGCAACGAACAGTTATTACAATTGAAGCCGGAGAACAAACCGCACAATCCGCTGCGCTCGGTCAAAGACTGGTGACCTGTTGGGACGGAATCAGCCGCGCGCGATTGCCCCGCGCGGAAAGCCCCCCCCAAAAAAAAATTAGAAATGCAGTTGACAATAACCAACATTGGTTGATAATAACGACGCTATTAGTCGTGTATTAATAGTCTAATACTATTTGTGAAAAGTTGAATTATTTGATAATAAACAGTAGAAAACAAATTTTTATTTTTTTTAGATTTAAAGACGACAAATATAGTAGATAATAAAGTGTATGAGTGAGCCATCATTTAAGGCGGGAAACAAGGATTTGGCCGATGCCAACTGGCTGGAGATTGTCCGCCAGCAGGTGGGGTCGCTGCGCTTTGGCGTGGTGGAAATCATCGTGCATGATTCGCGCGTGACGCAGATTGAAAAAACTGAACGGCTGCGGCTGGACAAACCAGCCACGGAGGCTCGTCCACATCGGGGCGAATAAAACATAAACGAAACATTTTTGCAGGCGGCTGACCGGATCACCGGAAGTTCCCATGAAAATAAAACAACACAACTCTATCCATGCGGAACTGGATTCAACAACTGGCGGGCGGTCTGCTTGCCGTGGTCTTGCTGTCGGGCGCGGGCGCGGCGGCGGCTGACGTCGCCCTTCTTAACGTCTCCTATGACGTCACGCGGGAATTTTACAAGGAGTTCAATGTTGCCTTCGCCGCTTACTGGAAAGACAAGACCGGCGATGGCGTAACCATTAACCAGTCGCACGGCGGTTCCAGTAAACAGGCGCAGTCGGTCATCAACGGACTGGAAGCTGATGTGGTGACGATGAACCAGCCGACGGATGTGGATGTGCTGTTTTCGAGTGCGCGGCTGATTTCGCAAAATTGGGCGGCGCGGCTGCCCAATCACAGCGTTCCCTACAATTCCACGATTGTCTTTGTCGTCCGCCGCGACAATCCGAAGCACATCCAGACTTGGGAAGATTTAATCCAGCCGGGGGTTTCGGTAATCATCCCCAATCCGAAAACTTCCGGCAATGGACGCTACAGCTATCTGGCAGCTTGGGGACACGCGCTGAAGAAATCCGCCGGTGACGAGCAACAGGCTCGCGAGTTTGTGGGGAAACTTTTCGCGAATGTGCCGGTGCTCGACACCGGCGGACGCGGTGCGACGACGACGTTTGCCGAGCGCGGCATCGGGGACGTGCTGCTGACCTTTGAAAACGAGGCGGCAACGGTGCAGAAAAATTTCTCGGATGACAGTTTGGAAGTGGTGGTGCCGCCGGACAGCATTTTGGCGGAAAATTCCGTGGCGTGGGTGGATCGCTATGTTCAGAAGCACCGCACCGAGGCCGTTTCCCGAGCGTATCTTGAATTTCTTTACAGCGACGCCGGGCAGGAACTGGCGGCGAAATATTACTTCCGCCCGAAAAGCCAGGCGGCGCTTGATAAATTCCCCGAACGTTTCAAGCCGCTGGATTTGTTCACCGTGAATGAGATTGCCGGCGGCTGGGACAAGGCGCAGAAGACGCATTTCGCGGACGGCGGAATTTTCGACCAAATCTATCAATCCAACAAATAAAGGAGTCATTATGCCTGCCGTCATCACCCATTTTGATACCCCCGTGAGTCCGGTGGATGAATCGCGCCGTTCCATTTCAGCGTTGTTGTCGCCGCTGGATAAAATCGCCGCCGATTCTCCCAATCTGGTGATCCGCCACACCGGCAGCTTTGAGATTGCGGGCGAGCGGTATGAATTACCGAGCTATGTCTTCATCGGACCGGAAAGCGGCCGGCCGCCCGTGCGGCTGGCTTTCTTCGCCGGCCTGCATGGCAACGAGTTGGAAGGCTCGCTGGCATTGATTTTTTTGACGCAGTTGTTGGATGCCCGGCCGGAACTGGTGCGCGGCTATTGCCTATTTTTCTATCCGCTGTGCAATCCCACGGGTTATGAGGATGAGACGTATCTTTCGCGCCACGGTGGCGATTTGAACCGGGAATTTTGGAACGGTTCATCCGCGCCCGAAGTCCGCGTGCTGGAAGGCGAAATCAAATCCCAAGACTTTGACGGCATTATTACGCTGCATTCCAACCAGACAAAAAATCACTTTTTTGCAGTTTCGCCGCATTCTGTCGTGACGGATCAACTGGTGAAACCGGCGTGCCAAGCCGTGGACAAATTTTGCACGCAGACCGAAGCCCGGCCGGTGTTCAATATCGGCGTCCGCTTTCCCCGCGCTCACGCCGGGGCTTTGCATCTTCCACCGAACAGCGATGGCATCGCCTTTGAAATCACCCTGGATGCACCCAAGGCTGAGGCGGCTTGGTTGCTGGCGGCTATCCTTTCCGTTTTGAAGGAACACCAAAAATTAACATTCAACCAATAAACCTCATAATCCTATGGCCCGCATCTACAACGACATCACCGAAACCATCGGCAACACCCCGCTCGTGCGTTTGCACCGCACGGCGAAAGAACACGGCGCGGTTGCCGATGTATTGCTCAAACTGGAATTTTTTAATCCGCTCTCCAGCGTCAAGGACCGCATTGGCGTGGCGATGATTGAGGACGCGCTGAAGTCCGGCGCGATCAAACATGACACGATCCTCATCGAGCCGACCAGCGGCAACACCGGCATCGCGCTGGCGTTTGTGGCGGCGGCGAAAGGTTTGAAACTGATTTTGACGATGCCGGAGACGATGAGCACCGAGCGGCGGAAGCTGTTGAAAATCCTCGGCGCGAAGCTGGTTTTGACCGAGGGCGCGAAAGGCATGAAAGGCGCGATTGCCAAGGCGGACGAATTGCACGCGCAAATTCCGAACAGTGTCGTGTTGCAGCAATTTTCCAATCCGTCGAATCCCGCCATTCATCGCAAGACGACGGCGGAAGAAATTTGGCGCGACACGGACGGAAAGGTGGACTTCGTGGTCGCCGGCGTCGGCACCGGCGGCACGATTACCGGCGTGGCGGAGGTCATCAAGCAGTTGAAGCCGGGTTTCAAGGCCATCGCTGTGGAGCCGGTGAAGTCGCCGGTGATTTCCGGCGGACAGCCGGGGCCGCACAAGTTGCAGGGCATCGGCGCGGGCTTTATTCCCACGAACCTCAACACAAAAATTGTGGACGAGATCATTCAAGTTAGCGAAGACGACTCCGCGCCGGTTTCCAAACAGGTCAACGCGCAGGAGGGGATTCCCATCGGCATTTCCAGCGGGGCGATTGTCTGGGCAGCGTTGCAAGTTGCCAAGCGCCCGGAAAACAAGGGCAAAACCATCGTGGCCGTCGTGCCGTCGTCCAGCGAGCGGTATCTCTCGACCTGGTTGTTTGCCGACATCGGCACCGAATCGGACGACATCAGCAATCTGATTGTTGCCAAGTAAATTTATCCCGACGCCAAAAAGCGAGGCCGACCCAAACCAAACAACCATTTAAGAGAACTGACCGGCTCACCGGAGGTCGCTCCCAAACCTCAAAAATAAAAAACAAAAACATCATGAAAACAATTAGTCTCAAAAAATATATTGCCATCGGCGTCACGCTGGGCGGGCTGCTGTTCCAAACCGCCTTGCGCGCCGATACGGAAGTCTTCTTTGTCGGCGGCAATGCCAGCCAGAACGTGCTCTACGATCGCGTCACGAACATCCTCACCGGCGGCATCAGCCGGGTGGTTATTTCACCGACCAATAGCACGGTGCGCACTTTTGTGGGCACCATCACCGGCCAATCAGGTTTGGGCAATGTGACGATTGACTTCTCGCTGCTGGGGGCGGTCGGCGGCTTTCAGGATTTGGCCAGTCAGCACAACGAAGTCACGGCACTGACCAACTCCACCATCACGCCCACTGTGGCGGTTTCCAGCACGGCGCCGGAGGCGGTGGGCATTGATCCGACGCCGTTTGTGCAGACCAAGACGCTCGTGGTGCCGTTTGTGTTCATCAAGAACACCAACAAATCGCCGGCCTTGGTGAGTTTGACCAATCTTACGCAGCAACAGGCGTATTATTTGGAGGGCGCTTCGGGAACATTACCGACGACCTACTTCGGCGGCACGTCCAGTAATCCGCTTTATCTGGTCGCGCGCAATACGGCGGCCGCCGTGCGGACGGAAATTGACGCGAACATATATTTCACCGGGACGATTTCTACTTGGACGACCAATCAATCCAGTTACGCGAGTCTCGGCGCGCCTTATTCAACCACGGCCATCGGCTTACCGGTGCCCGATCCGCAGGGCGGCCAAAGCAGTGGCAGCAATGTCCGCGCCCAGTTGGCGGTGATCACCAACGCCATCGGCACCGTCGCGGCGCAGGACATCAGCACGTTGACGCCGATTGCCTACGAGGGTGTGCCGTTCTCAATCACCAACGTCGAAACCGGCAGTTATCCAATTTGGTCGTATGAACGCTGGGCCTATCCGAAGGTCGGTCAGACTGGTGCGCCCTCCACGGCGCAGCTCACAGTCATCAATGCGCTTTTATCCGCCGTGACCAACGCCACATTCCAGACCACCAGTCCTGTGTTCACAGGCAACTTCGCGCGCTTGAGCCTGTTGCAGGTGGATCGCTCCTCGGACGGTGGGCCAATCACCTCCACGATTTATTGATGCTGGCAAAATTTAACTTTTACCTGACATGAAAAGAATAATTCCACTTACTCTGGCTGCGCTCGCGCTGCTGGTGTCCTTGCCCGCCGCGCGGGCGTGGACTTACAGCGACCGCGATGTGCTGCTGATATTTCGCGCGAGCGGTTTCAGCGATGTCGAGTTTGACCTCGGTAACGTCAGCCAGTTCACCAATGTCACCAGCGGCACCACCATCACGGTCAGCGGCTGGAGTCTGAACCTCGTCACGAACACGTTCGGCACCGACCTGACCGGCGTCAGCGTGATTTTGGCGGCGTCCACGAGCCAATATGATCCGAACGCCGCCGCCTGGCTGACGAGCGGCGATCCCACGGCGGTCGCTTATCAACTCACGCCGTCGCAATGGCAGTCCCGGCTGTGGGGCATCATCAATTCCATCGGCACGCGGCCGGTGATTTATCTGGTGCCAACTTCCGGCAGCAACGGGTATAAAATTGATCCCACCAGCAGCTACAAGCTGGCGTCCTACGATAACATCGTGACTGCAGGTGGAATCAATGCCGGTTCCATCGCCCAGTTTGGCGGCAATGCCGCGTTCACCGTGGAGGGAGTCAGTCCGGCCGCGCTTGGCTTCTGGCAAATCTCGCCCACTTCGACGGTGCCCAAACCGGCGGCGACTTACCTTGGCACGTTCCATATCACCGCCGCTGGCGCATTGACGTTCACGGCCGGCGCTCCGGCACCGGGTATCACCAGCATCACTCGCAGCGGCGGCATCAGCACCGTCAACTTCACGACGGCGGTCGGAGGCAGTTACTGGCTTGCCTATACCAACAAGCTCATCGGTGTCGGTTCGTCAACCAACTGGCCGATTGTCAGCGGACCGATCACCGGTGACGGCAACAATAATTCGTTGAGCCACACCACCGCCGACACCGCTGGATTTTACCGCGTGACGCGCACGCCTTGATTCGACGGGTGATGGCAGCATCCGGCCGGCCCGGCGAAACCGGGCCGGCCAATTTGTCGAGAGGTCAACCACAACAAATGAAATTTTGGCCGAACATTTTTGCCGCAGCCATCCTGGCGGTGATGCCGGCGGCTTTGCCGGCGCAAACCAGCGTTCCGGCGCAGCCGACGACGTTTGAAGTGCGCGCCTATCAGGTCGAAGGTGAAACCATATTTCCTCCCGAAAAGTTGGCCGCTGCGCTCACTAACTTCACCGGCACAGTCAGTCTGAAGAAAATCCAGTTGGGGCTGACTAGGCTGCAACAGTTTTACCATCAGTCTGGCTACACCAACGTCAGCGTCAATTTGCCGCGCCAGAATCTTTCCAACGGCATCGTCCGCTTGGAAATTATTTCCCGCGCACCCGCCGTCAAGCCGCCGCCGAGTCTGGCCATCAACAAATATCGCATCGAGGGCAACACCGTTTTGCCGCCGCGCGATTTTGGCGTGCTGTCCAATTACACTGGCACGAACATCACGCTGCCGCAGTTGCGTGAAGGTTTGGGCAAGGTGCAGTTGCGTTACCGGGAACTGGGTTTTCCCACGATCAGCGTCACGCTGCCGCAACAGCGCATCACCAACGGAACTGTGAAGGTGAAAATTGTCGAAGGCCGGCTGGGAGCCGTTCACGTCGCCGGCAATAAGTATTTCAGCACGCCGAACGTCCTGCGCGCGCTGCCCAGCCTGACGACGAATGTTTTGCTGAACACCAAATGGTTTCAGCCGGAGCTTGATCGGGCCAACGCAAACCGCGACCGCCAGATTTACCCCGTCATCAGCCCCGGCCTCGACCCCGGCACCAGCGACCTCACGCTGCAAGTCAAAGATCGTTTCCCGCTGCACGGACGGGTGGAGGTCAATGACAAGTCTTCAGCCGGAACGGCGTTGTTGCGCACCGATGTCGCCGTGCAATACGCCAACCTCTGGCAACAGGAGCATCAGGTTGGATTCGATTACAATTTCAGCCCGCAACAGGGCAAATCCGACAGCGATGCCGCCACGCTTTTGGATCGTCCACAGGTCGCCACCTTCAGCGGATTTTATCGCATACCGCTGGGCGGCGACGGCAGCTTGCGCGAAGAATCCGAACGTCTGCCCGTCACCTTCGGCTACGATGAAATCAGCCATCGCTTCAATCTCCCGCCGCCGTCCGGTCATCCCGACCTGACTTTTTACGGCTCGCATTCCTCCTCGGACACCTATCTGCAATACGGCCCGGTGAAAACCATTTTTACGAACGCGTTGGCCGACATCAGTTCGCAATTTGTGCAGCACGCCCCGACGGTCAATGACAATCTCGGTGCCAAACTCACCATTCCGCTCGATGAATTTGCCGGCATCAAATCGACGCTGATTTTCGGCCTCGACTGGAAATCCTATGCCGCGAATACCTTCAGCACCAATCTCACCTACTTCGACCTTTATGCGCTCGACGCCTACGGCAACCGCGTGTTGGTGACCAACGAAATCGTGCGGCTCGCCGCCAACAATTCCCAGCGGTTGTTTTACACGCCGTTGTCATTTGGCTGGTCGGCCATTCGGCCCGACAAGACGGGCGCGTTTCAATTCACCTTCAACGACGAGGTGTTTCTCTCGGCGCTGGGTTCCAGCCGGACTAATTTTCAAAAGACGGCGGGGAATCTTCACGCCGGCGGCGACTTTACCACCATGAATGCCGGACTTGTTCGCCTGCAAAACCTTCCCGGCGGCTGGTCGGCACTGGCCAATCTCAACGGCCAGTGGGCCAGCGAACCGCTCATCAGCAACGAACAGTTCGGCATCGGCGGCACCGCCGGCGTGCGCGGTTATCACGAAGGCGAAGTTTATGGCGACAGCGGCTGGCGTGCGTTGTTCGACTTGCGCGCGCCGGCGGTGAACGTCGGCTATTTTCCGACCGCCACCGGCGAAGTGCCCGCCCTGCTGCGCTGCTCGGTCTTCACCGATTATGGCGAGGTTTATTTTCTCGACCGCCCCGGCCAGCCGCCGGTTAGCGAATGGGGCGCGGGTCTCGGATTTTTCCTGACCGCCGGCGAACATTTTGACGCGCGCCTGACCATTGCGTGGGCGTTGCTGGGGCCGGCGGCGACCGCGGGCAGCCCGGCCGGCACCATTTCCACCAAGACGCCCGCCGGCAATTGCTCGGCGTATTTCTCCGTCGGCTACCAATTTTGAAAAACCATGAAAACACCAATCCACACCCGTAAATCCATCTGGATCGCCGTGCTGTTTTTTCTCGCCAGCCGCGCGCCGCAGGTTTTTGCCAACCCGACCGGCCTGACGGTTTCCAGCGGCAGTGCCTCGGCGCAATCGTCCGGCTCGCAACTCAACGTCACCGTCAGCCAGACGGCGGTTTTGAACTGGAGCAGTTTTAATATTGCCGCCGGCGAAACGACCACGTTCATCCAGCCGTCCTCCAGTTCCGTCGCCCTGAATATCATCGGTGATGCGAACCCTTCGCAGATTTACGGCAACCTCAACGCCAACGGCACGGTGATTCTGGAAAATGCCAATGGCTTTTATTTCGGGTCGGGTTCGATGATCAAAGTTGGCGGCAGCTTCATCGCCACCACCGCGCCAACCATCCCGGATTTTGGTTCGGGTTCCGCGTGGCAGTTCAGCGGCATGCCGCCGCTCGCGAGCATCGTCAATTACGGACAGATTCAAGCCGGTCAGGGCTGCTCGCTGTTCCTCATCGCGGAAAATATCCAGAACCACGGCAGCCTCACCGCGCCTGGTGGCACCGTTGAGCTCGCCGCCGGCCAGAGTGTTTTGGTCAGCGACAGCGCCGACGGTCGCGGCTTGAGCGCCACCGTCACGCTGCCCAGCGGCTCAGTGGATAATTTTGGCCGCATCACCGCCGATGCCGGCACGATTGCGCTCGAAGCCAAGGTCGTGAACCAGGACGGCATTCTTCAAGCGAACTCCATCCAAAATCAAAACGGCGTCATCGAACTCGTCGCGTCGGATTCGGTGACTCTCGGAGCCAATTCGCAAATCATCGCCCAAGGCGACAGCTCGGCGGGCGGCAGCGCCGGCGGCAACGTCACCATCAAGGCTGACAACACTTTCAGCGACACCACTGGCAGCACCATTTCCACCGCCGGTGGCGCAAATGGTGGCAACGGCGGTAACGTGGAAATCAGCGCAGCGAATGTCGCCTCACTCAATTCCACGATGAACGCCACGGCGCAGGCTGGCTGGACGGGCGGCACATTTTTTCTCGATCCGGTGAATATTATTCTCGGCACCTCGACGGCGGGCGGCGCGATCAACGTGAACACGGCGTTCGCCGGTTTTTCCACCATTGATTTGCAGGCGTCCGGCAACATCACTATCAACCAGAGCACGACGTGGAATTTGAGCAGCAGCACCGGCGTAAGTTCCGGGCAACTGATTTTGCAGGCCGGCGGCAACATCACCTTCGGCAACAATTCTAAAATCACCGACGCGAACGGCTGGTCGGTCACGTTGGAAGCCGGATACAATTTCAACAACAACACGATCAACTCCGGCGTCGGCAACATTTACCTGAACGGCGGCAGCGGCAAATCGCAGAACGGCACCATCCAGCTCGGCTCCGGCAACGTCACGCTTGAGGCCGGTCAGAGCATTTTGGTCGGCTCCGGCTCGGTGTTCACGACGGGCGGCGGCAGCATTTACGCCGATGCACTGGCGGGCGACATCAATTGCGGCACGGCCAACGGCGGTTATCAGTTCGGCATTTTTGGTTACAGCCCGGCACCGGTTCTCGGCGGCATCAGCACGGCGCACGGTGGTGACGTGACGCTGATCGCCGGCAACAACGTTATCAGCCAGCCGACTGTGCCGGCGAACACGCCGCCCGGTGCGTCCGGTTGTTATGGCGCGGGCGACGTAACCATCATCGCCGGCAATCAGGTGATGGGAAATTATACGCTGGCCAACGGCACAGGCACGATTCTCGCCGGGGCTACTGTTCAGAACGGCACGGTGAACATTTTGAATTCCGGTGCCAGCATCGGCACCTCGCAACGGCCGGTGAACTTGAGTCTGATTTCCGGTTCATGGAACGTTTATTCCGGCGGCGACATCTACATCGGCGAAGTGCGCAACCCCAACGGCACGTTCAATCCGAACCGTCTGCCGGTGCCGACCGGCGAATTCACCGGCAACACCGACGGTTCCACGGTGCCGACGAGCAGTTCGTTTTTATTCGATTACGCGCCGGACGCGGCGGTGAATCTTTGGGCCGGCAACGGCATCACGCTGGTCGGTTCAAACCTGCCACGCGTGAACGGCCAGAACAGCAGCATGCCGCCGATTTACGCGCCGGTGCTTTCGCTCAATGCCGGTGCGGGCGGCGTGACGATTGATAATTCCATCATCCTCTATCCGTCCAGCGAAGGCTCGCTGACCATCATCACGCGCGACGGCGGCAACCTCACCGGCGCGGTGCAGGGCACCACGCTCACCGGTATCACGATGTCCGACAGCGGCCTGCCGGGCTGGTCAACCTTCGCGCAGGGCCACGCGAACACGCCGTTGCACTTGAACGACCCGAATCCGGTGACGCTGGACATTTCCGGCAGTATCGAAAGTTTCGGCCTCACTGTGCCGACGTTCGCGAACATCACCGTCGGCGGCAATACTTACAATTTTGGTTTCCTTGGCCAGAATCTTTCGCCGTCGCAAACCACCACCATCAACGTCGCCGGCAGCATCACCTATCGCGGCGATCTGACGAGCGAAACTTTGTCCGACCCGATTTCATCAACGCTGTTCACTTCCGTCGTCGCGGGCGATTCTTCGGTCTCCGGCTATCTGCAATACGACCCGGCCACCGGCGCGTTGACGTATGTCGGCGTGATGAGCGCCAGCACGGAAGCCGCATTGCTCAATCCGGTGGATGCGAATGGAAATCCCGTCGCCTTCACGCCCGCACAGCTCGCCGCCTGGCAGACGACCATCACCACATTGTATGCCGCCAGCCAGACCGCGACGCTGGGCGACCAAGGGCTCGCGATTTCCGGTCCCGGCAATTTTGACATCACTGCCAACAGCATTGACCTCGGCATTTCCGGCGGCATCACTTCGCTCGCGCCGGACAGCGCGCTGGCAGCCATTTCGCCGGACGGGGCGAACATTACCGTGACCACAGTCGGTGACCTTTCGATGACCTCCAGCAAAATTGCGAATGAAAGTTACCTTGGCGGCATCACGCTCAACGTCGGCGGCACGCTGGATGTCGGTGGCCAGTTCACCACGTTCGGTGATCCGAATGCGCCAAAGGGAATTTTCACCACGAGCGGTGGCAATGTTTCCGTCACGGCCAACGGCAATGTGAATGTGAACGGCTCCCGCATCGCCACCTACGACGGTGGAAATATTTTCGTCGAATCCAAAACGGGCGACGTCAACGCCGGCACCGGCGGCGCCGGCTACGTCACCATGACCTCGCTGGAATTGGATCCCACCACCGGCCAGCTCATCAGCATTCCGGCGAGCATTCCCGGCAGCGGCATTTTGGCGACGACGGTTTACGGCTCGGACGCGCAACTCGGTAATATCACCATTGATTGCCCGCAAGGCAGCGTCAACGCCAGCCTCGGCGGCGTGCTGCAAATCGCGTTCAACGGCGCGGACACGCGGAATAACTTCATTGATATCACCGCCGGTCAGGACATCAACGCCACCGGTTCCGGCATCATCGGCAGCAACATCAAGCTGGATGCCGGTGGCAGCATCACCGGCGTCATCATCGGCAGTCAGGGAATCAACGTCAGCGCGGGACAAAACGTGGACGTCACCGCCATCAGCGGCGGCAATGTGGACATCAGCGCCGCTGGCACCGTGGCCGGCACGATTATCGGCGGCGGCAATGTCAGTGTCAGCGGCGATTCCATCACCGCATCGGTGATGGGCGGAACCGTTTCCGCCAGCGGCGACACCAGCGGCGCGAGTCTCGGTATTCCGCAATCGAATGTTTCCAAAGATGTCGCCGAGACAACGGATTCTGCGACCGCGACGCAAAGCTCGTCGAATTCCGATGACGACGAGCAGAACAAAAAGAAGAAGGGCATCGCGCTGGCGCAAAAGGTGAGCCGCGTGACGGTGATCTTGCCGCCGAAGAAAGTTTCCGAAAAGGCCGGGATCGGCAACCCGCTGTGACGGCCATCAACTAAACACTTAAAACTAAAAATTAAAAACTTATGATTCAACCCATCCTGGCCAACGCGGCCGTTTACGCCATCGAGAACGCGACGACCGAGGGTAAGATTACCTGTCTCGTCCTGCTCCTGCTGTCGCTGTTCAGTTGGACCATCATCATCACGAAATTCCGGCAGTTGACCATCGCGCGGAAGGCGACGAAGAAATTCATGGCCGCCTACAGCAGCACGCGCGACCCGCTGGACATCAAGAAGCGCGGCGAGGATTTTGACGGCGCGCCGGCCTACGCGCTCTACGAACGCGGCGC
>Ga0007854_10001355_pt1 | contig 15557 bp, 12 predicted proteins | sample CryBogCBH12Aug08_FD_60382 | JGI IMG/M metagenome (GOLD analysis project Ga0007854, IMG submission 60382) | Freshwater microbial communities from Crystal Bog, Wisconsin, USA - CBH12Aug08 | ecosystem: Environmental > Aquatic > Freshwater > Lake | place: Crystal Bog, Wisconsin, USA | collected...
CGGCGGCACGTTGAATGTTTTAACGCCGTATGTTCGGACCGATTTCAGCGGCAACTGGTCGGCGTTCACCGGGCAGATCAACGCGACCGGCGGCAATTTCCGCGAAAATAATTCCGCCGGTTATCCGCTCGCAAAAATTTATGTCGGCAACGCCAGTTTCCAAAACCGCGTCGGCGGCACACCCACGATTTCCCTCGGCGAACTTGCCGGCGCTATGGGCGGCAGTTGTTACGGCGGCACCGGCAATGACGGTCTCGCCGTGAACTGGAGCGTCGGCGGGCTGAACACGGCGGCGACGTTTGGCGGCAGCACTTACGGCAACATCGGCTTCATCAAGGTCGGCACCGGCACTTGGACTTGGACCGGCACAAATATTTCGCACACCGGCCCGACGACGGTGAATGGCGGCACGCTGCTCTACAACGGCATCGGCTCCAACGCCACCAGCGTCGTCACCGTCGGCGCGGCGGGCACGCTCGGGGGCACCGGCGTCATCGGCGGCGTCACCACCATCAACGGCAGACTTTCGCCGGGCAGCAATGCCATCGGCACGCTGACGTTCGCCAGCAACCTCACGCTCGGCAGCGGCAGCACCACGTTCATCAAGCTCAACAAAAACAGCGGCACTAAAGATTTGGTGGATGACAACGCCACGCTGACTTACGGCGGCGCGTTGCAAGTCACCAACCTCGCCGGCACGCTCGCGAGCGGCGACACGTTCAAGATTTTTGACGCCGTCACCTACGCCGGTTCGTTCGCCAGCATTTCGTTGCCGCCGCTGAATCCCGGCCTGGCCTGGAACACCACGGCGCTGAACACCAGCGGAACTTTGAGCATCATTACGTCCAGCAACGCCGTGGTGCCCGCCGCGCCCAGCGGATTGATCGCGATTGCCGTGAGCTTGTCGCAGATCAACCTGACCTGGACGGACAACTCGACCAACGAAATCAGTTTTCTGATTGAGCGCTCGCCGGACGGCACGAACTTCACCCAAATCGGCTCCGTCGGCACCGGTGTGACTAATTATTCCGACACGGGATTGGCGGCCGCCACGACTTATTATTACCGCGTTCGCGCCAGCAACAGCACCGGCAATTCCGCCTACTCTAACATCGCCAACGCCACCACGCTGGCCGCACCGCCCGGCCTCGTCTGGCGCGGCGACGGCGCGGCGAACGTCTGGGACGTGGGCGTGAGCAGCAACTGGACGAGCAGCGGCAGCCTCACGCTATTTGCCAATGGCGCGAATGTCACATTCGACGACACCGGCTCGAACAACGTGGCGGTGGCGTTGACCGGCACGTTGCAGCCGGCGTCCATCACGTTCAGCGCCGCGAAAGATTACACGCTCGGCGGCACCGGCGTGCTGGCGGGAACCAATACGCTCATCAAATCAGGCACGGGCTCCTTGAACATCGGTATCAGCAATGCCTACAGCGGTGTCACGCTGGTCAGCGGCGGCACCATCGCACTCACCAGCGACACTGGCAATGCCTACGGCCTCGGCACCAATTCCATCACGCTGACCAACGCCACGCTGACGATGTATGACAATTACACCAGCTATAATTCCGCGACGTGGAACCTGATTGTCCCCGCGAATGCCACGGCCTCGTTGAACGCCGATTCGCGTTGCGATCTTTACGGCACGCTCACCGGCGGCGGCACGCTGAACCTCCGCATTCCCAATAACCGCACGACGATTTATGCGGATTGGTCTGCGTTCACCGGCGTCATCAACGCGCTCGCCAACGGCACCGGCGGAAAGGATTTTCGCATCGGCCCGGCTTACGCGTGGCCCGGCTTGCCGAACGCCGCATTGAACCTCGGCACGAACATTTACGCTTACTGGACAGGTAATTTGAATTCCGGCGCGACGGGAAGTTTCGCGGACCTCGGCGAGTTGACCGGCTCGGCCTTTGCCCATCTCTCCGGCGGTGCCATTGGCGGACGCATCCTCACCTACCGCGTCGGCGGGCGCAATACGGACGCCACCTATGCCGGAACCATCGGCGACCAGATCGCGGGCAGTTCGACGCTCATCACCAAGGTTGGTAGTGGCACATGGATTCTTTCCGGCACGAACACTTACAGCGGCCTGACCACCGTGAGCAACGGCACGCTGCAATTCGGCGACGGCGGCACGGCGGGTATGCTGCCGACGAACAACATCGTCAACAACGCCTCGCTCGCGTTCAACCGCGCCGACGCAATCAGCGACCGGGGCGTCATCAGCGGCACCGGCGGCCTCCGGCAAATCGGCGACGGCGTGCTGACCATCAGCAATGCCCACACTTACACCGGCCCGACGACAGTTGAGTCCGGCACGCTCGCGCTCGCCGGCTCCGGCTCCATCGCGAATTCAACCAACCTTAATGTTTTCCTCGACGCATTGCTGGATGTGAGCGGAATGACCAGTGGCGGCATGACGCTGACGAGTGGAAAAGTTTTGACTGGCAACGGTGCGATCAAGGGTAATTTCACCGTGGGCAGCGGTGCGAAACTCACGCCGGGAAATTTCATCGGCGCGCTGACGTTCAGCAACGCGCTCACGCTCGCCGCCGGCAGCACCAGCATTTTTGAGATCAGCTCCGGCTCGCTCACCCATGACCAGGTGAACGTGCTGGGCAACCTGACGCGCGGCGGCACGCTGCTGGTGACCAACATCGGCACCGGCAGCCTGAAGGCGGGCGACAGTTTCCAATTGTTCAACACGCCGTCGTTGACCGGTTCGTTCGGCAGTCTGGTGTTGCCGTCGCTTGGCACCAACCTCGTCTGGGACACCAATTCCTTTGCCCTCACCGGCACGCTCACCGTCATCAGCACCGCGCCGGCGGTCTTTGGTTCCGTGGTGACGCTCGGCGACGGCAACTTCCGCCTCGCCTTTTCCGGACCAACCGGCCAGGCCTACGAAATCCGCGCCAGCACCAACCTGCTGCTCCAACCCGTGACGCTTTGGGATTTGCTGGACAGCGGCACGTTCGGCGCCACACCGATCATCTTTGATGACTTGGCGGCCACGAATTATCTGCACCGGTTTTATCGGCTCAACCTGCCGTGACCGATGAAGCTGGCCGAAATAGCAAACGCTCTGGAAAGATTTTAATTTCCCCGCCGCACCACGCTGTCGCGTTGCGCCCATTCGGGATTCAAACCCGGAAAATCCAGGTTGTAATTCAGCCCGCGGCTTTCCGGCCGCATCAACGCGCAGCGCACGATGAGTTCCGCCACCGTCGCGATGTTGCGCAATTCCAACAAGTCCGCCGTCACGATAAAATTCCAGTAATACTCGCGGATCTCCGCCTGCAAGTTCGCCAGCCGCGATTGCGCGCGTTGCAGCCGCTTGTTCGTCCGCACGATGCCGACGTAATCCCACATCAGCCGGCGGATTTCATCCCAATTATGCGAGACGACGACGAGTTCATCCGCGTTCGTCGCGCCACCCGACTGCCAGAGCGTGATTTGGAAATTGGAAATTGGCGATGGGAAATGGGAGATGATTTTTTCCGCCGCCCGATGCGCACAAACGAGCGCCTCCAAAAGCGAATTGCTCGCCAGCCGGTTCGCACCGTGCAAACCGGTGCAGGCCACTTCGCCGACGGCAAAAAGTCCCGCGATGTCCGTCTCGCCATCCACGTTCGTCACCACGCCGCCGCATTGATAATGCGCCGCCGGCACAACGGGAATCGCTTCCTTCGTGATGTCAATTCCGTAGCGCAAACACGTCTGATAAATGTTCGGAAAACGCTCGATGATAAATTTCGCGGGCTTGTGCGTGATGTCGAGCAGCACGCAATCCGCGCCGGATTTTTTCATCTCCCTGTCAATTGCGCGCGCCACGATGTCGCGTGGCGCCAGCGATTTCATTGGGTGAACGCCGTCCATGAACTCTTTGCCGTCGAGCGATTTTAGAATTCCACCTTCGCCGCGCACCGCTTCGGAAATCAAAAATGATTTTGCCTTCGGATGATACAAACACGTCGGATGAAACTGCACAAATTCCATGTTCGCGATGCTCGCGCCCGCGCGATACGCCATCGCCACGCCGTCGCCCGTCGCGATGTCGGGATTCGTCGTGTAGAGATAAACCTTGCCGCAACCGCCCGTCGCCAGCACCGTCACCGGCGCGGAAAAAGTGGCGACCCGATTATTTTTTTTGTCAAAAACGTAAGCGCCGAGACAACGATTCTCGCCGACGTAACCCAGCTTCTGGCTCGTGATCAAATCAATCGCCAGATGATTTTCAAAAATCTCGATGTTCGGCTGGCGCGAAATCGCGTCCAGCAACGCGCGTTCAATCTCGCGACCCGTCACATCTTTTGCGTGCAGAATCCGGCGCTTGGAATGACCACCTTCCTTGCCGAGATCAAGCTCGTGCGCGCCGTGCGACGCCGGAATTTCACGCTCGGAAAATTTCATGCCCAGTTCGATCAGCTCCGCGATGCGCGCCGGCCCTTCCTCGACGATCGTGCGGACGACATTTTCTTTGCACAAGCCCGCGCCCGCCGCGAGCGTGTCGCGCACGTGCGACTCGAACGAATCCTCCTTGCTCGTCACCGACGCGATGCCGCCCTGCGCGTAATTGGTATTCGACTCCGCGCGATCTTTTTTCGTGACGATGGCCACGCGCCCGCGCGACGCGACCTTCAGCGCGAACGTCAGCCCCGCGATGCCGCTGCCGAGAACGAGATAATCAAATTGTTTCATTTTCTGAATCAAAAGCGTCTTCCCACGGGGGAATAATCATAGCTCCGAACATTGATATGGCAATTTTTCCATCATCTTTCGCCCGTGTCTTCGACCAATTGTAAATATTTATGGAAGACAAATGTTGGAATAGTGGAATAGATCTGTTGATAGCATCCACATACCGTTTCACATCCAAACGCAGCCATAAGTCACGTCCGGCTTGTAAATCTGATAAGCGTCGGTGCGCGCCAATTTCGTTTCTAATTTCAAAAAGCTCCTTTTGGTAGGGTTGAAAACCTCGCCAAAACTCTTTAGCGAGACGTTTGGTTTCGAGAAATTCTCGCTTCGTTATGAATCTCCAAGGCGCAGATTGTCCTTTAATCAATCGAGGAGACGTAAGTGCAATTTGCTGCAATTCTTTAAGCGGCTCAAGCAAAGAAAGAAATTCAATGATGACGTATTTGAAAAGAAGTTTATCAGTTAAATCATTGGCGTCTTTTCTCATGCGAATATCATTGAGCGTTGTGATGTCGCTCCAAATATGATTTATGTGAACCTGAAGGTTCGCCGCTCGATTGCTTGGATACCAAGAATCAAAGGATTCATTGTAAACTGGAACGTATGCGTCACTCATAGTTTCGCATTATCAATCAACCGCGTTTTGCCGACTAACACCGCCAGCGCCATGTGCGTGCCGCGTTTGACCTGCGCCACGGGCTGCAAAGTTTCAGGATTGAAAAATTCAACGTAATCCAGTTTTGCATCCGGCTCGATTTCAATCAGCATTTTCAAATCCGATTTCAACTCCGCCGCCGAAACCGATTTTGATTTTTGGACGGCAAACTTGGCGACTTGAAGCGCGCACCAAAGCACCGTCGCCTGCCGCCGCAAATCGCCCACGAGATACTTGTTGCGTGAACTCATCGCCAGCCCGTCGCGTTCCCGCAAGGTCGGCGCAACGATGATTTTCACCGGAAAATTCAAATCGCGCGTCATGCGCTGGATGATGGCCGCCTGCTGAAAATCTTTCTGCCCAAAAACGGAAACATCCGGCAGCACGATGTTAAATAGCTTTGCCACCACCGTCGTCACGCCGCGAAAATGCGTCGGCCGCGCCGCGCCTTCCATCACGCGCCCCAAATTTTCCTCGATGACGTAAGCGCTGTAATTTCCGTCCGCCTTGCCCGGATACATTTCCGCATCGCCCGGCGTAAAGACAACATCCACGCCCGCTTCACGGCACAATTTCAAATCGCGTTTCAAATCGCGCGGGTATTTGGAAAGGTCTTCCGTCGGCGCGAACTGCGTCGGGTTGACGTAAATGCTCACGACCACTTTTCCATTTTTGCCGACGCGTTTGCGCGCCGCGCGCACGAGGCTCAAATGACCGGCGTGCAAATAACCCATCGTCGGCACAAAACCGATTTTGAAGCCAGCGCGTTTCCATTGCAGCGCAAGTTTCTGCATGGCGGCGGCGCGGGAAATGATTCGCATGGAAATGGTTTAACCGAATTCCGCCGCAATTTCACGAAAGAAAAAAGCCGCGCCGGATTTTTTCCAGCGCGGCGTTTGTTCCCCACCCAAAAATTTTCAGGCCTCGGCGTAAAGGTGCTTGTGCTTGGCGCAAGCCTCGTTGGTCGGCGCATCCGGCACGATGTCATTCGGCGTCACGATTTTGTTCGCGAGCATCCAGGCTTCGACTTCGTCGCCGCTGATGTCGGCGAGCATTTTGCCGTCAATCTCGACGCACGGACTCAAAGGCTGGCCGCTTTTTTCCATCATTTCCGCGCGCTGCGCCGGGTCGTTGATGATGTCGCGATCTTCAAACGGCAAATCATATTTCTTGAGGATGGCGCGCACACCGCCGCTCCACCCGCAGGACGGTTTCAAATAGGCGATGATTTTTGGTTTGCTCATAGGTCAACAATAATTGTCATTACTATGACAATATAGTGCCACATCCCGGCCGGATGGGCAAATTGTTTCAACGGGTGGAAATGCCTGAAACAAAGGTTTTCACACGGATTTCACAGATTCGCACGGATTTAACCGGTGCAAAGCCGCGCCCGTGTGTCAGGCGGCCTGCTTTTCTTTTTCCTTTTTCCGGTGCGCCATGATTTTTTGCGACGGCGCGAAGTTGGCGATGAATTCGCGGTAAAACTCCGCAAACGTTCCGGCGGCGAGGTGCGCGCGGGCGTCGGACATGACTTTCAAATACATGTGCGAGTTGTGGACGCTCAACATCCGTAGGCCGAGAATTTCATTCGCCTTCAGCAGATGCCGCAGATACGCGCGCGTAAAATGTTGGCACGCGAAACAGTCGCAGTTTTCCTCAATCGGTCGGAAGTCCATTTTGTAGCTGCCACCTTTGATGCCGATGGCCCCGCGCCGCGTGTAGGCCGTGCCGTTGCGCGCGACACGCGTGGGCAAAACGCAGTCGAACATATCCACGCCGCGCGCGATGAGTTCGAGCATCTGCGCCGGCGTGCCGAGGCCCATCGCGTAACGCGCCTTGTGCGCGGGCAGATGCGGCACGGTGAATTCAATCGCCTGCAACATCTCCGGTTCCGGTTCACCCACGCTCACGCCGCCGATGGCGTAACCGTCAAAATCCATGGGCACGAGCGCCTTGGCGCATTCCTCGCGCAACGCGGGATTATTGCCGCCCTGAATAATACCAAAAACTTTCTGGCCGTCCGCGCGCGGCTGTTCGCGACATTCGCGCGCCCAGCGGATGGTGCGTTCGACGGCGAGACGTTGTTCCTTCGCGGGCGCGTCATGCGGCGGGCATTCGTCAAAAACCATCGCGATGTCCGAGCCGAGCACGCGCTGGATTTCCATGGATTCCTTCGGGCCGATAAATAAAAGCGAGCCGTCCAGATGCGAACGGAATTCCACGCCGTGTTCTTTTACCTTCCGAATTTTCGCGAGACTGAAAACTTGGAAGCCGCCGCTGTCGGTGAGAATTGGCTTTTCCCAATTCATGAACTTGTGCAGACCGCCGGCGGCGCGCATGACTTCGAGGCCGGGACGAATGTTCAAATGATAAGTATTGCCGAGAATAATCTGCGTGCCCATCTCGTTGAGTTCGCGCGGGTCGAGCGCCTTGACGGTGGCCTGCGTGCCGACGGGCATATAAACCGGCGTGTCCACGACGCCGTGCGCGGTGGTCAATTTGCCGAGGCGCGCTTTCGTTGTCGTGTCGGTTTTGAGAAGTTCAAACATCGCACGAAGGATAAATTAAAAATGGCGCGATTGAAGGTGAAAAAAATCTGGCTGGAAATTTTATTTGCCGGACAGTTCGGCAAACGAAACATCCACCAGCAAATCGGCAGCGATTTTTTCCAAATCCTTTTTTAGCGCGGCGAGGTCGCAATTGGCCGGCAGTTGCAGACGCGCCGTGGCTTTGAACAAAGTTTCGCCACTCATCGGCGCGCTGACGAGTTCGCTAAAAAATTCTTCGACGTTCACATTTGCCCGCGCGAGCGCGGCGGTGATTTCGCGGACGATGCCCGGCCGGTCGCTGCCGACGATTTCGAGTTTCGTCTGCTTGCCGAAAGCTTTCGCGGCGGCGGAAGCATCGTCGCGGACGAGAATTTGCAGGCCGTTCGCCTGAAGTTTTTCCAGCGCGGCGAGCAGCGCGGATTTTTTCTCCGCCGGAATTTCGACACGCAAAATTCCAGCAAATTCCCCGCCGAGCCGGCACATCCGGCTTTCCAACCAGTTACCGCCATGTTCGGCCACTACGCGGGCGACGGATTCCACCAAGCCCGTGCGATCCGGGCTAATGATGGTCATGACGAGGGGAGTTGGCATCGCAGAAAATTTTTTACGCCTGACTGGTAATCTGCCGCCAGTCCACGCCTTGTTTGCCGGCGTAGATGGCGAAGGCTTTTTCGTTCTGGATGAGCACGGCGCGCACCACGCTGGAATCATCCGCGCGTCCAAGTTCCAAAATGGCGCTGGGGATGATGCCGGTTTTTTTGTGCGCGTAAATCAACGCAAACACCGCCTGTGCGACGGCGAAGTAGGGCAGTTCCTTGTAGGCACCTTCGATGGCGTCCTCGACGGCGTCAGCGAGAAATTCGAGCTGGTCCACGAGGTGCGGAAATTTCGGCGCGCTAATCTGCGTGAACTCTAGCTTCCACTGCGGCAGATGATGCAAAACATTTTCCGCGAGCGCCGGCGTGATGGCGGCGGCACCGCTGTTGACGAACTTGGCAATTTCAGGCATGGCCGCAATCTAGTGAATGGCGGGGTTGCGTCCAAGTGAAATTGTTGAAACAAAAACCGCCACCGGCAACTTGACCGGCAGCGGTGATGGCGCGAAACTTTTTCCGCGCGCTCAAGCCAGCTTGTAATATTGCTCCCAATCCTTGCGCGGCGGCACGCCGGCGAGCAGGTCGTTGGCGAGCTTGTGATTCGTGATCTGTTTGGTCGCCGGATCGAACGCCAGCTTGGCGTTCACGCGCTGCGCGATGACGCCAAGCGCCATCGCCTGACACAACGGCCCGGCCACGGCGAAATTGGAACGTGTTTTTTCCTCGCCCTTGCAGGCGCGAAGGAAATTGACGTAATGATTCGACGGACTTTTCGGCACCGGCGGCAGTTTGGACTGAATTTCCTTTGCTTTTTCCGACGGAAGAATTTGCAGCGTCGAGGCGTGCGAGCCGCCTTTAAACGTCAGGCCTTCACCGTAAATCACCTTGCCCGGCGGGCGTTTCGTGCTGTCAATGCTGCCGACCGACGGCGGCGGAATGTTCGGGTCCACCACGGCCGCGCCGATGTTGGCGGGCAGCGGCGGCAGATTTTCCTGGCCGTCATACCAGGTGAGTTCCAACGGCGGCTGCGTGCCGCGCGCGGGGAACCGGAACGCCAGCGTCGAGGCCTGCGGAAAAATAAACGGGCTGTAACCGTCGAGCTTCACCGCCTCGACTTCCGTCGGCAAACCGAGCTGCAAAAATTCGTGCGCGGTGTCGAAGATGTGCGCGCCCCAATCACCGAGTGCACCGTTGCCGAAGTCAAACCACGAGCGCCAGTCGCCGTTGACGTAGCCGTGGTTGTAGGCGTGTTGCTGCGCGATCGTCAGCCAAACATCCCAGTCGAGGCTTGCCGGCACCGGTTCTTCCGGCAGCAGTCCCGAAACTTTCATGCCGTGCCAGCGGCGCTTGCTGTTCATGTAAGCCGTAATCTTGGTGACATTCTTGATGATGCCGGCGTCCACCCACGCCTTGAACTGGAAATAGTTCGCCTCGGAATGGCCTTGGTTGCCCATCTGCGCGGCGACGTTATATTTTTTTTCCGCCGCCATCATCAACTCGATCTGCCGGAAACTGTGGCCCATCGGCTTTTCACAATAGACGTGCTTGCCGAGCGACATCGCCAGCATCGCAATCGGGAAATGGGAAAAGTCCGGCACCGCCACGCACACGGCGTCAATGTCCTTGCCCAGCTTGTCGAACATCTGCCGGAAATCCTGGAAGCGCGGCGCGTCCGGAATGAGCTTCAAAGTTTTTTGCGTGTGCGGCGCGCCCATGTCCGTGTCGCACAGCGCGACAAAATTTACCAGACCGGTTTTGTGAAACGCCGCGATGTCTTCCGCGCCGCGATTGCCGATGCCGACGCACGCAAGGTTGACTTTGTTCGCCGTCGAAGCGCCGAGCACCAGTCGCGGGGCGAACATCGAGGCCGCGCCGGTCGCGAGGATGCCTTTGAGAAACGAGCGGCGGCGCATTTGTGCGACGGCGGCCTTTTGAATTGGATTTGATTTCATGGCGCTAATTTTTTGAAGGTTCAGTTCGCCGGCAGCTCGCGGATCTTCACATTGCGGAAAGAAACTTCGCTGCCGTGTTCCTGCAACAAAATGTGGCCGTCCGCCCATTCGCCGAAATCGGGAATGTTATGATATTTGCTGGCCGCGACGGCCGCGCGGAATTCCGGCGAGCCGCGTTCGAACTCCACCGTCTTCGCGCCGTTCAGCCAGAACGTGACGTGTTTGCCCTGCGACAAAATGCGCGCGTGGTTCCACTCGCCAATGGGCAAAACTTTTTTGTCTTTCGGTGCGGGAATCAAATCGTAAAGCGAGCCGATGGTGCGGTCGCCATCGCGGCCAAGCTTGGCGTCGGGGTGTTTGGCATCATCAAGAATCTGAAATTCCAGCCCGATGGCCGAGCCTTTGGCCGTCGGCTGGCCGGTGACCTTGTCAATCGGCGAAATGTCCGGCTGCACAAAAATCTTGATGCCGCTGTTGCAGCCGGGCGAGCATTTGAAATCGGCCGTCAGCTCAAAATTCGCGTAGCGCTGGCGCGTGATGATGTCGCCGACGGACTGCGCCTCGGCCTCGCCGTTCGTCCAGCCGGCGTCCACGGTCAAAATGGCGTCGTGAATCGTCCAGCCGGATTTAGGAAATTCTTCCGACTTGGCGCTGCGCCAGCCGTCGGAGTTTTTGCCGTTCCACAAAAGTTTCCAGCCCCCGGCCTTTTCCTGCGCGGTCAAGGTGTTTTGCGCAGGCGCCGCAGCCTTCGGTTCCACATAACGCGGATTCGTGTAGGCGCCCGGCGCGGCGGTCGCGAGGTTCGGCGTCACGTCCGCCGAAACTTCGCCCAGCGCCCACTTGATGCCGCCCACGAGAATTTGCTGGAACGTCGGGTTCGTCCAGACGTCCTCGCGATGGCCGAGCGCGGTATACCAGACGCGGCCTTTGCCCTCCCTGCGCGCCCAGGTGTTCGGATACGCCGGACGCTCATACATCGGGCCTTTCATGTGCGGCGCGTCAATCACCGTCAACGCGTGGTCGTCCGGCGCAAAATCTTTCAACGAATACCATTCCTCCTGAAACGCAAAGCTGTCGCCGACATTTTCAAAGCCGGGAAATTTCGGGTCAATCACCCGATTCGTCGCCACCTGCTGCGCGCCGTGGATGATGAATTCACCGCCGATGAAGCACGCATACGGATCGGCGTTCGTGCCGTGGTTAGCATAACGATCCGGGCCTTTCTTCGATTCGTTGGCCGTGTGAAACGTGTCGGTGGCCGCGTGCGTGCCGATGAAACCCTTGCCGCCGCGCACATAATCGAACAGCGCCTGTTTGCCGGCGGGCGTCATCGGCGGCTGTTTGTCGGTGCCTTCGCTGCACAGGTCGCCGGTGGTGTAAAAAAACACGGCGTCGAACTGCGCAAGATATTCCGGGCTGAACTTCGAGCCGTCCTTGGAGAAGGTGAATTCCCAGCCGTTCTTCGCACCGAGGTCGAGCAGGATTTTCTCGGCGAAGCTGGGCCGGCCTTTCTTCCACGAAATCACATCGTGTTCAAAGCCGCTGGACTTGGTGAAGAACAGGATTTTCTTCGGTGCCGCCGCGGCGGTGCCGGTCGCGGCCAGAAGAATAACGGCACAGGTGGAAATGAGGAAACGGAATAACGAGGCTTTCATTTGGTTGCGGAGTTGGACGCATTGTCGCTGGAACCGGTTACGAAACAAATCTTTCTTTGATTTTGAAAAATCAGTGTTTCATCTGGGTATCATCTGTGGCTAAATCTGGAACAAACAATGCAAGACCTGATTGCGAAAGCGGCGACGCTCATGGAAGCGCTGCCCTACATCCAGAAATTCAGCGGCGAAACCTTCGTCGTGAAATACGGCGGCAGCTTCATGGACTCGCCGGACGCCAACGTCCGTAACAGCGTCGCGCGCGACATCGTGTTTCTCGAAGCGGTGGAAATCAATCCCGTCGTCGTCCACGGCGGCGGCAAGGCCATCACGCGTGCGATGGAAAAAGCCGGCTTGAAAGCAAATTTCATTCAGGGCCAGCGCGTCACCGACGAAGCCACGGTGAAAATCGTGGACGATGTTTTGTCGCGCGAAATCAATCCCGAAGTCGTCAAAACCATCAACGCGCTCGGCGGCAAGGCCGTGGGTTTTGCTGGCCCGGACATTTTCAAATGCAGAAAGCTTTACCTCGACGACAAGGAAAATCCGGGCCGGAAAATTGACATCGGCTACGTCGGCGAAGTCATCGAGGTCAACGTCCAGCCGCTGAAAGAATCCATCTGGTGCGGCTTCACGCCGGTCATCAGCCCGACCGCGCGCGGCGAGGACGGGAAAATTTACAACTGCAACGCCGATGTCGCCGCCGCGATGTGCGCCATCGCGCTCAACGCCAAACGGCTTGTGTTCATGAGCGATGTGCCCGGTTTGATGCGCGACCCCAAAGACCCAGCCACGCTCATCGCGCATTTGAAAACCGGCGAAGTTCCCGGACTCAAAGCCGCCGGCATTGTGGACAAAGGCATGATTCCGAAAGTGGACAGCGCTGTCGCCGCCATCAAATCCGGCGTGGAAAAAGTTTCCTTCGTGGACGGCCGCACGCCGCATTCCGTCATGCTGGAAATCTTCACCGACAAAGGCGTCGGCACGGAAGTTGTGCTTTAATTGCCGGTAAAAAGCGCAAAAACACATTTTCTTTTGCGCTTTTTGCGGATGGAAAATTTCACTGAAGGCCGATACCAACTGTTTCTTAAAAACGGTTAAGCTTGAGTTGAAAACGGCGGTTCACCAACAAGCCCAGTGATTGCCGCCAGAATAGACCACATAATTTGTGTTCCACTGCGCGACGCCACGCCACTGCGCCGTCCAGCGTCTCGACGTTGCCGCCAGATGCGCCGATGTCCTTCGGCGTTTTTCCATTGGATGAGGGGTAGCTGACCGCCTGATAAACCCCAGCCCGGATCGCACCGCGCGGCCCATGCGGCACCCAGACCCAATCTTGGTTCCAATCGTTGTGGTCGGAAAAAAGTTCGGTTCTAGGATTGTCGGAAATTTTCTGCGGCGAAACCCAGCCTACGGGTAAAGGATTATCTTTGCCGCCATGATAATTATAGCCGATGTAAACCGTGTTCACGACTTGAAACCGTCCATCCGTAGCAAAACTCCACCAGACGGGATACAAGTCCGGGCAATCCAAAATCTTCACGCCGATTTGATTGGTCAGATAAGTGTATATCTCTGACGACAGACAGGTGGTATACCAATCCGAGGCATTACGGCGGCCAGGAAAAACCTTGTCCTGATAATCGAGCGCATAGACATGGGCCGCGATGCCCAGTTGCCGCAGGTTGGAAATACAGTTGGCCCGGCGCGCCCGTTCCTTGGCCGAGGCCAGCACCGGCAACAGCAGCGCCGCCAGAATCGCAATGATGGCGATGACCACCAGTAGTTCAATCAGCGTAAACGCCCGACGCGAACGGGCGGAATGATGTCCCCCCATAAAGTCCATTTTGAGCGAGCTTCAACCATCCGCTGATTCGTGTCAATTGCTGTATCGAATGCCGGCCATGAAGCAGGTCACTTAAAAAGATTTTTTTTTGGACGGCTTTGGTGCATTGTGGCGGCAATATTTTGATGAAAGAAATCATTCCACCGCCGCCCGCCATCGTGCGGAACGACTACGAATCAATTCGCGAGCTGTTCGCGAAAAATGTCGTGCCCAGCTACGGCCGTTTTGAACTCGTCTTGAGCCACGGCGACGGCAGCTACGTTTTTGATGTGGGCGGCAAACGTTACCTCGATCTCGGCAGCGGCATCGCCGTGTGCTGCCTCGGCCACGCGCATCCGGCCATCACCGAGGCGCTCGTTGAGCAGTCCAAAAAACTGATTCATGTTTCCAATCTTTATTTCACGGAACCGCAAGGCCGGCTCGCTGCGGAAATCGTGAAGCGCATCGGCGCGGGAAAAGTTTTTTTTAGCAACAGCGGCGCGGAGGCGAACGAAGGCCTGTTCAAGCTTGCGCGCAAATTCGGCCACGACGAGGGACGTTTTGAAATTCTTACGGCGGTGAATTCCTTTCATGGCCGCACGCTGGCGGGCATCGCCGCCACCGGGCAGGACAAGGTGAAAAAAGGTTTCGAGCCGATCATGCCCGGCTTCCGGCACATTCCCTACAACGACCTCGAAGCGATGCGCGCGGCGATTTCGCCCGCGACCGTCGCCATCATGATTGAAGGCGTGCAAGGCGAAGGCGGTGTCACGCCGGCCACGCCAGAATATCTACTCGGCTTGCGCGCGTTGTGCGACGAGAAAAAACTGCTACTGCTCATGGACGGCGTGCAATGCGGCCATTTCCGCACGGGAAAATTCCAAAGCTTTCAACGCATCCTCGAAGGCGTTCCCGGCGGCGAAAATTTCCTGCCCGACGGCCTCTCGATGGCGAAGTCGCTGGGCGGCGGGTTTCCCATCGGCGCGTTCTGGGTGCGTGCACCGTTTCAGGATTTGCTCGGCCCCGGCACGCACGCTTCGACGTTCGGCGGCACGCCGCTCGCCTGCGCGGTGGCGCTGAAAATTTTTGAGGTCATCGAGCAGGAAAAACTCGATGAACACGCGCGCAAGCTCGGCGCGTGGATGCAGGGCGAACTTGACCGGCTCGCTAAAAATTATCCGGCGGTCGTGAAACGTTCACGCGGGATCGGCTTCATGCTCGGCCTTGAACTCGCGGAAAAAATCCCCGCGTTGTCCGCCAGCGACAAGCCGGCGGCGCTGCAATTTGTGAACCGGCTGCACACCGCCGGCGTGCTGACGATTCCAGCGGGCACACAAATTGTCCGGCTGCTGCCGCCGCTAAATTTGAAACCGCAGGAAGCCGGCGAAGGTATTCACATCATCGAGGAAGTGGTGAAATCACTCGCGTGAACGCCACCGCGCTCAAACATCTGTCCGCCGTTGATCCGGTGATGAAAAAACTCATCGCCGAAATCGGCTCGTGCAAGCTGGAGCATGAGCCGTGGCGCTCGCCGTTTCAATCGCTCGTGCAGGCCGTCGCGCACCAGCAGCTCAACGGCACGGCGGCGAACACGATTCTGACGCGGTTCAAAAAACTG
>Ga0007854_10001356_pt1 | contig 15550 bp, 23 predicted proteins | sample CryBogCBH12Aug08_FD_60382 | JGI IMG/M metagenome (GOLD analysis project Ga0007854, IMG submission 60382) | Freshwater microbial communities from Crystal Bog, Wisconsin, USA - CBH12Aug08 | ecosystem: Environmental > Aquatic > Freshwater > Lake | place: Crystal Bog, Wisconsin, USA | collected...
GCAGGAGGAGTATATCCGGAAGAGCTAATCAAACTATCCGCCAACACAAACAATTGGAGAGACGCAACAATCTACTACGCACTACAAAAACAGGATAGTCCTGATGGAATATCAAATGTATTAAATACATTGGCTTTCAAACTTCAGACAATTCCACAAATAGACAGAAACAATCAAGCAATTTGCGAAATTCTGGCCGCTATTTCTATCTCAATTGGTGAGCATAAATTAGCAAAAGAAACCTTGATGCGAGTTCCACCTACATTTTCTAGCAGACTAACACAATTGCTAGCAAAAAGGTTATCACATCAAGTTCTGGCTGATGACTATAAAGGATTTGCAGATATGATCAAGTTATCTGGAAAAGTCGCTGCTGTAATGTGGGCAGATGAAAGAAGCCGTTTAGGCTTATAGGTTTGGTGTTTCATATGAACACCAAATAGTATGGCCGGCTAAGCCTACCGCTGAATAGACTGTTCGTTCCCCGCAAAGATGGGTGTGAGCATAGACCTAGAGGGAATGCAATAAAACATGAGCGGCAATACCATTAGTCCCTGTGAAGCATTGGGGGTAAGCCGGCCTTACTACTAACAGAAAGGAACAATCATGTGCCACAAATGTGGAGATGAGTACGAAGAAGAAGAAGAATACGTTGAGTTCAACCCAGCATTCATTAATGAGTTGCAAACTCTACCGCCTGAAATGAAAGAAGCCGTTATTGATGACCTTCAAGAAACAATTTCATACATAATGGATAGGGCAGAAGAAAACGGATTCTTGTTCGAGATGATTACATCTTGGCCAAGAACAAAAGTTGCTGCATACGAAGCAGCACTATGTCTAGAGAAAAATATTCTCGACGACGGTCATAACCACTAGAAAGGAAACAAATGGAGATAGCAGTATTCACCGAGTCCTACGAACCTACTATGGGTGCTAAGCGACGTCAAGTCCTAATGGCTCCTTATGAAGACGGGGTTAAAATCTGGTCTAGGTTAACAGATGGTAGTAAAGGCCCACATAACAAGTGGGAAGAAACACATCTAGATCAATTTGAATCTCTGGTTAATAGCAATGAGCAATTGACACGGACCCCTGTTGGTGTGTATGTCACGGCAGCAGATGAGAAGGCAATTGCAGATAAAGGCTATTCCCCAGTCCTAGGTACCAAGGCATGCAACCAGCATGCTAAGGCAGAGCCTACAAGTGAGGCAATCCCGTTCATGGATAAACTCTATGAACTTCATGAACAAATACTAATAGGAGACGATACATTGGATACGTACGTAATTGATAATCGACGTCAGGCTGGTTCTACTGTTCCATTGGTAGTACCGGTTCCAACACAAACAAATGACGACGAAACCACGCTTGTCTCGCACACATCTGCAGGTAAGGTGTTCAACGTTAGCCTTGCAACAGTTCCACGCAAGCAACTAGCCGATAGATATGTGCATCGTAAAATCTGGGGTCAAGAAGACTTTGCAGTATACGATCATGCTCGTGCTGAAGGTGTTAACGTCCTTATCTATGGCCCAACTGGTCCTGGCAAGACCACGTCAGTTGAAGCCTGGTGTGCTGCTCGTGATCTGCGTATGGCAACCATCTCTGGTAACGCATCGATGGAGCCAAGCCAAATGACCGGCAAGTTCGTGTCAGATGGTAGTGGTGCCTTCATGTGGATTGATGGCCCAGTTACTGATGTAGTACGCAATGGTGGCGTTCTTTTGCTTGATGAGGTTAACTTCATTAGTCCTAAGATCTACACCAATCTGTATTCATTGACCGATGGTCGTCGCAGTATTACTCTGCTTGATCATCATGGCGAGACTATTGAGGCTCATCCAGACCTTACTATCTTTGCTACTATGAATCCAGACTATGTAGGCACAACCCCGCTTAACTATGCATTCCGCAATCGCTTCGACATTCAAATCCCATGGGATTATGACGATGCTGTTGAGGACAAGTTGATTAAGTGCAAGGCACTTCGCACTCTCATGAAGCAATTGCGTGCTGAGGCTGCTAAGGGTCAGTATGAAACACCAATCTCAACTAATATGGGCATGGAGTTCCTTAAGTTCGTAGATGCACTCGGTTATGAGTTCGCAACTGAGAACTTTATTGCTCACTTCAGTTTTGATGAGCAAGCAAGCGTGCGTATGGTATTCCAGACTCACGAGCACAACATCAAAAGTGACTTAGGTATCGAAGTCTTTGTTCAAATGAGCGAAGTTGAAGAGAGCGATGTAGACGCTCGCTTCAAAGAATGGGTAAACCAAGTTCCTACCGCATTAATCTAAGGAGGTAAAATGTTAGTAGATAGCGTGGACGATACCCCTTGGGGCAAAGATGCTCGTACAGAGGACGAACAAGAACGGTTGGTTCAACTTGGTTCTCTTTGTCGTGTGTATGAGCAAGCCGACAGGGTATTAACCGGAGATCCGCTCATAGTAAATGTAATGCCTGATGGTCCAGCACCTGCTTGGTCTGACGGCTCTGCAATCTATATCAATCAGCAAGAGATTACTGATATGGATTTGGAGACGTTGACTCAGGTCACGGGCCTAAACTATCATGAGCTAGCCCATCACTTCTATACTCCCCGCAAGGGTACAGAACTAATCAAGTGGGTACTACAAAACGACTACATGGAAGCAACTAACATGCTAGAGGATCAGCGTATCGAAACATTGCTGATTGCTAGGTATCCTGCTGTAGCCCCATACTTGGTAGGCACAGTAGCGAGATGGTTAGGTGAAACACCTGATGATGTTGCAGGTATTTATCCTTTAGTTCGTGGTCGTAAGTATCTTCCCGTAGAAATTCGGGAAGCGTATAGGGATCAGTTCATATTCCCTGACCTTATACCAGTCATCGCTGAGATCGTAGATGAGTATCGACTTCTTGCATTCCCACGGGACTACAAGAAAGCAGAGCATCTTATTGAACGATTCAATGATGAGGTTCTAGCAGTAATGCGTAATAACTTCGGCAAAATGTCTGGTGGACCTAATGCCTGCGGTGCTCGTGACCCCATGGTTAAAGGTCGTCCTGAACCTGGCAAAGCACAGGAGAAAGACGCACAACGTGCCAAGGGTATGGGAACTGAAGAGGGCTCTTACATAAGTAAGCAGCCCAACACAAACAACACCGAATCCGAAGATAGTACACAATCTCAAGAAAAGAAAGACGCACCTGCACCACGTAGTGCGGCAGAGGCGTTAACTTTACGTGAGATGGTACAAGAGGCTAAGAAGGATAAAGATCCAAACCTCAAAGCAGGTACTGGACACCACGAGAGTAAGGGCGGTGTACCGGACAACATCAATGACATGCTTAACGAAGCAATCAATGATGTTTTAGATAACAAGGCTGTACAACAAGACATCAAAGCCAAGCAACGAGTTATCGTTGGTGGTGACGGTAAGTTCGAGGACTCTACCAAAAATGGTAAGTTCGATCTAACCAATGTCCCAAGTGACACATTAATCTCATATCGTAAGTTTGCTAGAGAACTAGAACGCTTGCGTGATGAGTGTGAGCCTGCGTGGAACAAAGGAGTTCCTAGTGGCAAACTTAATGTTCAGCGTGTTATCAATGGCTGTGAGATTGATGAAGCCTTTGACCGTTGGGAAGAAGGTACTGATGGCGCTGATATCGAAGCAGTCATTCTAGTAGATCGATCAGGCTCAATGGGTGGTAACCAAAACGATAGAAATGCCTCATTAGCATGCTGGACTATCAAGCGGTCTCTTGAATCTATTGGTGCTCCGGTCACAGTCTATGCGTTCGATGACAAGACAGAGGTAGCCTATAAACGCAATGAGTTTGCTAACAAAACTCGTTACAAGTTTATATATGGCAGCGGTGGCACAAATCCATATGGGTCACTAATCTCTGCAGAACAACTCTTAATGTCTTCTCGCAAGAAGAATAAGATGTTGTTCATCATCACTGACGGCGTGTTCAACCACGAGAAAAATGATGAGGTCATTGAGCGTATTGGTCGTCGTGGCATCTTGACTGCCATGACACTCATAATGAACGATGAAGATTATGAGTACTACAAAGGCAGAGGTGAGACTGACAAGAACTTTGCTCATGGAGCAGAGGTATACGGCAGAGTCACTACGGCTAAATCTCTAATACCATTCGCTAAAGCGGTGGTAATTGGAGCCATCAAAAAGCGCAGAATGTCATAACCAACACAAACAAAGGAGGCAACAATGTACACAGTATATGACAATATCAATGAGCAGCTAGTAGGCGTCTATAATGACTATGAGTCTGCTCAGATGGGACTACTATTCATGTCAGATTCTGTGCCTGATGGTGGCGCAAATCTAACTATCGAATACATCTCAGAACCACAAGAATGGGCTATTGACAATGGCCTAGTATTAGAAACGGTGATGTAACTTGGGAGACGTTTACAACTTCCTTGACTATAAAGAAGCAAAGATGCGGGGCATAACCGTGGAGGCTTTGAGGAAAGAGCGTCAAATCATGTCCGAGATGATAACCAAAGAACTACTCGATGACATAGATGACGAGTACGCTCTCTACAGCGAAGCACCTGATGGGTATCCATACATTATGCTAGAAGATATGGATACCGGCTATCACGATTACTGTAGGCACAAGGAATGGGCAATCGTTGAGGAAGGCTATCAAGCAACCTGTAAGGAATGCTCACTTAATGCTTGGAGCGCACCGTGGTAGATATAAACGTAATTCTAACTTGCTATAACTGTAGTACAGCACTGTTAGACGATGGGTGTGAAGTAACCTATCCTGATGGAAGCATATATACAGTATGCAAACCGTGTTCAGAAGGGAAACTATGGTAAACACATTTCTACCGTACGCAGACTTCGTGGAAGTAGCGCAATCCTTAGACGACAGGAGATTGGGTAAGCAACGTGTAGAAGCGTTGCAGATTCTCAAGGCCAACCTGGGTCTAACTGTAGGATGGCGCAACCACCCCGCCGCTGTAATGTGGCGGGGTCACGAAGCAATGCTGGCTACCTACGCTATCACTATGTGTAATGAGTGGGAAAAGCGTGGGTACATAGACAACACCAAAGGTCAAGTAATTGAACTAATGAAGCAGTTCAAACTTGTGCCTGTAAAGAAACCTTGGTGGTTAGGGGCTGATAAGTTCCATGAGAGCCACCAATCTAACCTAAAGCGTAAGCTACCAGAGCATTACGCTTTTGATGTATCAGATGACCTACCATATCAATGGCCTATGCCAGATGGGTCATTCAGAACAACTAACAAGGAGAAATAAATGGCACTATATAGAGTAACTATCCATGAGCATAAAATCTATGACTCATTCATAGAAGCACCTAGTGAAGAACTGGCTGAAGAAATCGCACAAGATCAAATCATCTCTGAAGAGACATCCAAGTGGCGTGAGGATTACCACGCAGGTTGGACTGAGGTAGGAGAGATTTACGAAGCTGAAGAGGAAGAGGAGAATAACTATGCCTAATTGGTGTGACAATGTAGTGATGATAAGATCCTCAGACAAAGAGGAACTTAAGATGGTCAGAGAGTTCTTAATTGATGCAAGATCAGAGTTCTCTTTCAACAAGATCAAACCTTGTCCACAAGCATTACTAAATGCATCAGCACCAAACAGATCTGAACAGAGCATAAAGTACAACATCTCTAAGTATGGTGCTAAAGATTGGTATGACTGGTGCGTTAAGAACTGGGGTACCAAATGGAACTCAAGAGACGTCTCAGTAACTGAGTTTTACAATGGAGACGACAATCAAGTAGCCTACTCATTCAGTACTGCTTGGTCACCACCGCTCGAAGTCTACGACAAGTTAGCTGAAATGTTTCCCAACATAAACATTTTCATTAACTATGATGAATCCGGCATGGGTTTCTCTGGATGGAAGTACTACGCTGATGGTGAATGCGCAGGTAGTAAAGAATATGACGGCTCTTATCATGGAATAAGAGTATTCATGGAGCCTGATACAGAGATTTGGGGTTACCTCGAATGAAAGGAGAATGATGCCTGATGACAGACTAACATATAAGTTACGAATACTATATGAGGTAGACATAGCCAAATGGCGTATAGATGACCAAAACGAAGTGGAAAATCGTGAATGGTGCTTATATGTCTTTGATAGAAACCAAAGAACGTGGTCCTCAGTAGCCTTACTGGGTCCAAACGAAGATGCAGTAATCAAACACATACAAGTAGTAGAGGAGTAGCCCCGGGACGCAATCCGGGGTTACTCTAGGCGAAAACTCCGGGGTACTTGGAGCTAGCACTACTAGTATACACCCACAACTAGAAAGGAGATACGATGTTCGCGTTTGCCAACTTTAAACCAAAAGACAAGCAAATGAAGAAACTGGTCTCTGCTCTAGAGGATGCTGGAATGAAGGTATCATTGACCTCAGGAAAGCATCACATCAAAGTAGTAAATCCAAAGACTAACGAGATGACCTTCATAGGGAGCCAATCCCTTGGAGACTTTAGAGCAGGGAAGAATATAATAAGGGACCTAAAACGAGTAGGTTTCAACACAAACATAAAAATATAGGGGGTAACAATGGCTAGGTATATAGTTGTACTAGAGATTGAAAGCAAAAACTCTGATCCTTCCAATTGGAATTGGGATGGAGTTTTTGACGGTGACATAGACGTAGTAACATCTAAGGAGGTAAGTAATGGCTAAGATCACAAAAACACTCGAAGCGACACTAACTAAGAACACAGCTGTAGAAAAGGGCGGAGCTTGGCTCCTAACCATTCAAGAAAGCTACGCAGGTTCTGTCTCACATGGCAATGGGACACACTCTGCATGGGCCAACCCATCAGCTGCTAAACGCTATCTAAAGCAATATGTGATTGATAATACTCCACGTAAAGCTATTAAGATGGTAGTAGGGGCTACAAACGATCTAGGTAAACCAACTCACCTATCTGGTGAGATTAGTTGGAAGGCAGATGCTTAATGGCTGATATGGAAACATTACTACCCCGTACATGTAAGTTATGTCACGGGGTAGGATTTATCTATTATGGGAATAGTGAAGACTTCGACTCTGAAGTCTGTGAGTGTAAGGAGGAAAGCAATGCCTAAGTATCTAGTCAGCTATACTGAAACAAATGTATATTCTACAACTGTAGAGGCAGTTAGCGAGGAAGAAGCAGAGAAGGCAACAAGAGAAGAAATATCAGTAAATGATGTTCAGTCTTTTCGTCATGTTGACTCAGAAACTTTAATCCAAGTAGAGGGAGAACTAAATGCCTAAGTACAGCGTTATATTCGACAGCACACGTAACGGTATCTTGTCATTCTCTGCCGAGGATGATGAGGACGCTATTCGTATATATGAACACCTACTAAATGGCGACATGTACCCCGATGATTTAGACGGGTTAGAGGAAGAAACAGAAGAAGCAAACTCAACTTTCTATGAGTTGAGGACGGACAAGGGCAAACTAATAGCAGAATAGGAAACAACAATGGCAGTATGGATTCTAACAGCAGCTTTTGCAGCATATTTACTGATGGATGTCTTCTACGACAACTCTCTGAATAATGCTATAAAAGAGTTACAAAGGGAGCAACACCTACTCTACGAGGAACTGGAGTGGCTTACTGAGCTGGTCTATGGCGAAGAGTGGGAAGAGTATATGGACTGGGAAGATGTACTCGATGCAGAAGATGCCATGAATAAATAAATAATGGCAGACAAATGGCCCCCATGCTTAGGCGTGGGGGCCAAATGTTTGTGTTGGCTTTTTTACAGCTCCGGATCCTCATCGGCAAGTAGATCATCCAGCTCGGCTAGATCATCCTCATCGAAGTCGAAATCCTCGAATCCATCCTCGAAATCATCCTCGAAGTCTTCATCAAATAGGTCTGGGTTGATATCGTCTGACACAGTATCTCCTTATTGGTTGCAGGTGCAGGTTTGGCAGTGTTGGCGGTTCCACGCTCTCTGCGTGTTCATAGAATATGATACAGCCTCTAAGTGCTCGGGATTCACACAAAGTTTTACATTACATAAATGATCTATAACAGCACCGTTAGGTATGTCACCTTTAATTAGCGTATATACAACTCGGTGTGCGACAGTTGACTTGCCTTGCCATTTAATTTGACCATAACCAGACTTATGAACTGCGCCGGACCATATATGACAACCTTTATCATTTATAGTGTGACGTGTTAAAGGATCCATAGGTACCGGTCCAGGCGGCATACCGTTAGTTGAACAAGATATGCACTTAGAACGCCTACCATCTCTGGTTCTACTATCTGAATAGGTGTAATATTCTTCTAAGGGCTTATCTACCTTGCAACTACGGCACAATCTAGTCGATGTAATTGTTTTCATGATACGACAGATTCTCCAGGCTTTAGATCTTTAATCATCTTTACCTCGCAACTATCTGTGGTACAAAAACTTTCGCCAATGGCATCTAGTGCTAATCCCTCGTATACTCCCTTTAAATCGATTGGGAACAAGGTCATCCGGCCGTTTTCGTATTCATCTTCATTGCTTTGTGTGTATGGCATCTGTGGGTATGTATCATCTGCCATAGGAAGGAATGATACAGTCTTTAGTTGACCATCATACATATGAAGTGCAGTACCAATAGCAGACGCTTCAGTAGTAGGATCGAACGATACAGTTACAGATACAGAGTTGTCTGACCAATAACGTTGAGCTGTAGCTGCAAGCGCCATCTTCTCATAGATAGATACATCCTTCTCAGAACGTACAGCTTCAGCCTTAATTGGGAAATACACCACAGATGTATTATCTGGGTCAGTTACAGAAGCTTCCACACGATAGTTGGCCATCTTAAATAGTGGCAGCATAGGATCATTGTTAGAGAAGCGAATGGTACGTAGGAAGTACCTTCCACCCGGTGTCCAGTGAACTCCTGGAGACTCACCGGCAAGAATCGATACTGTTCCTGAAGGCTTAATTGTCGTAGTCTTGATAGACTCACGAACTCCCAACCATTCTGAGTAACTCTTGTCATAGAGTTGAACTGTCTTATATCCCTCATCCATCCATTGACGCAGCACAGGAAGTCCCTTAGTATCTGCGAAGTTTGCCACACCTGAGATTGAGGTACCAATACGGCGGTTACGCTGCATGATAGCGTTAGTCTCTTCCCAGTGGGTAGGAAGAAGCGTTACAGTCTTTGCATAGAGGTAGGCAAACTTCAGTGTGCGCTTGAAATCCTCTAAGCTGTCATGACGTCCAATATAGGTCTCTACTAGAGTACAACATTCCATGGATTCCAGAGATTGTTCAGCACATGGGTTATACCCGGCGGCACGCCAGTCCTTGTTATTGATTGGATCTGCCAGACGACCATATTGGCGAGTGACATCCATCCAGATAACTCCAGGCTCACCATTACGAGCGATACCGTCAATGATCGGATCTAGGTTGGCACCAACAGTAACCTCTACAGAGTTGTTAGACATCCAGGCCCAACCAGGGTTGTTAGGATCGTAGGAGTTACGGTCTGGGTACTTCTCGGCATTCTTAAGATTAAGAAATACCTCATCATCGATCTTACCCATAAGCAGCTCTGCTGACCGGCGTACGTTACCTGAGACTACGCAGACACCAATTAGATTACCAATATCTGCGATATCCAGGCCGGTTACCTTATCCCCTACTCTTCCTGTGAAGAGCTTTCTAATCTGCTCATGAAGTCTACGAAGAGGCTCTGAACCCGCAGCTTTTCCTCCAAATGTTTTGATAGGAGTTCCTTCTGGTCGGATCTGGCTGTAGTCAAATGATGGAGCCTTCTGATCTGGCTTGAGGAAGGAATTGATGACGGCCGTAAGTGATTCGACCCAACCCTCCCGGGTGTCTGGGATGACGTGTTCATAGGTTTCTTGTGGTTCATAGATTGTGAAGTCCTTATCTGCACCCTTAGTGTCAAAACCAACCCCAACTCCCAGCATAGATGCCTCCATGAGGAAAGCAAATGGTTTAGCCGGGTTGAGCTTGGTCATGGCATCCGTAGATACGAAAGAGCAGTTCTGGAGGGCTGCTGAGTTTTTCTGTTCATTGACTAAGGGAGTACCCATCATCCACAGACCCCGTCCAGGTGGGGTCCACTTAAAGTTAAACATCCTATCGAAGGCCTCCTTAGCAGAAGAGGCGGCCTTGGTATCAGACCAAGGCAGGCGCTGTTGCTTGGCATAGTCCTTTTGTAGGGAGTACATGCCGTTAATCACACGCTCACAAGCATCTACCCAGGTCTCCTTAGTACCATCATCTTTAAGACGAGAGTACGTCCTAATGAAGGTAATTTCCCCGACTGAGTTACCGGCTGCGTCTGAATACCCCCAGTTGACCTTCTTGGAACGGTAGGAATTAACGAAGTCTTCAGTGAGTTTAAACGAAAACAAAATACTGCCTCATTTCTTGTAGGATTCGCTTGTTATCAGGTATTACAGGTTCATGCCATTATCTAAGATCTTACTGGTCTGCCCTTCAGTAAGACCTCCATTTGGAAGATCACGCAGTGTGTTGGCCTTATCCCCAAATAGGGCGGCCAGCACTCCACCAGAGCTTTGACGCTCTGCCGTTATGCGGATGAACTCCTTGTTCTCTTCCAATTCCTTCATCTGCCCTACCAACTTAAAGAGTCGGTCTAGCTCTTGTCCGGTGTTTGGATCTGGGTATCCACCGTTCAATTCTTCAGCATATCGTGCAAAAGCGACCCTAGCGCCCTGCATTTCGATCATTGTGTTCAACAATCCTCTTAGTTGATCCTTAGTTTTAATCTCAACCGGAAGACTGAAGGCACAGGAATTCTGTGGCTTAAAGGCCGGGCAATTGGCCGCAACGAAGCAAGTATCGCATTGGCGAAGGGAGAGAGAATTGCTTTGGAGGACAGAAACATCCTTAATAACATCTCGGCCGTCCTCATCTTTCTCAACTACCCTCTTAGTTTTTACCCCAAATACAGGCAAAATTTGGCGGTCATCTTCCTCTCTTTGCGCCAAAAGTTTCCTACCCTCATAGGGTCTGTTATCAGGAAGCAACCCCCCTGTTTCCGCACTTCCTGGATCATCCTTATACTCACTGTTATCAGATAACTTCTTACCAGATCTCTTATCCAAGGCTTTCTCCAGCTGCAAGTAGGACCAAATAGCGAGGCGGGTTACCTCGTTACTGTCATCATTGATAATCTTATCGTAGTCTAACCCAGCTCTCTCAATGATAGCTTTATATCTGGGACGAGCCTGATCTTTCTGTTTCTTCTGGTACCGGACAAGCTTGGTGCCGTTCCAGACAATAGTCTCACCACGCATCATAGGAGACAGCCATGATAGGCTGCTGGCGGTAGACAAGGCAACCTGACGCAAGTTGTCGGGTTTAGCGCAGGCTACCCCATGGAACTTAAGATCAGGGAACTGGCTCAGCATGGCCTTAGAACGTGCTGACAGACTGGTATCGTCCTCAAGCGACTCTCCGAGTAGGGCAACGTTTACAAACCGCTCACAGAGGGCATAGAGGGCCGTATAGCCGGTCTCCTGGTGCCATACAACCCAGAGCTTATCTCCCAAAATCTCTTGAGCCTGATTACGGTGGTAGGTGTTCCACGCCTGATCCATAGACCTAACATCGAGCTCAGTAGCTCCCTCAATACGGTCAGCATTTACAGCCAGGAAGTCTAGGTAGCTATCAGCATATTCCTGTAGCTCACGCTCACTTAGATTAAGATCATTAATTTGATGGCCGCCACCATCCACATAGACCTTAACGTCATCCGGGAATCTTCCCTGGATTAGATAGTCCTTGGTCTTAGGCAGCCCACGCTTGGACAACCTATAAAAGTTAATAGAGACATGCTTAACTCCCATATTAGTTAGGAGAATACGATGGGACGGGACTTCAGCCCCCATAAAGATAAGATTCATTCGAAGCGTTTCACCCTACTACCCAAGTGGGCTTCAAGCAGCGCATCCCTCTGCCTATCTACCTCAGTCTGTAGATCTTCCCACGGTTTAACATCACGCTTGGATCTAACAAAGCGAGGAGAAGCAAACATAATAGTCGGTACCCCAATAGACAAGGCATAAGCACAGTAATCAGAATCAGAATCGATAAAAAGTTCAAGCTTACCTTTAGACTTTGCAACGTCAATATGACGTAAACGCAAATCCTGACCTACAAAGAATGTACTACTATCGTAAATATCTCCGTAACCAGAGACCATATGACTACGAAGCCAATGCTCAGTCTTGGCGGCATCCATATCAGAGCTCAGGACAACACGATAAAACTCAGAAAGAATTCTAAATAACTTGATGCCCTCTGGGATTGGATCACCAGTCTCTGTTTTGAGAACACCCTCTATGGCGATAATTGCTGACATTATTCCTCTTCATCGTTGTCCAAATGTTTCATCTCACAACTTCTTGCAAGAGAAGCTACCACGTATACTTTATTGCAGATCTGGCACTGAAACCTATCCATACACCTATTTTACCGCATTGTTCTCCTGATCAAGGTAGAAGTATTAGGAAGTTCTACTCCGTAAAGTTCCTTATTTTCTGCTTTTAACCGCATATCTCTTTGATCTTTGATAGATCGTAGAGCCTGTATCGCACCTGACTTCTTACCGGCTTGCCATCGATAATTATTAAAATCGGCATATCCAGCACCAATTTGACTAAAGGCAGTTTTACGGCCGCCATGGATCTCATCAAATACTGCAGTTGCCTGATCCTGTGCTAGCTTTAGTTTTCTTTCAGCATTAATTCTATAAGCATCATTGGTAGAAGACCTAAGTTCTTGCACAGCATTGTTATAACGTTCTAAGATCTCTAGAGCCATGTCATAGTCCCGCTGAGACTTCTGTTCCCAATCACGACTATAAGGCGCTTGCACATTCCTATCTGGCTCTACAGTCCAAAAATCAGAGATAAGATCATAGGCTGCATAGGGATTAATATCCCTAATATCTGTTTGAGGATTTACATAGTATGTAAGCTCATAACCATTCCAGTTACGGGTGTTAGGCATAACCTCTTGATTAAAACCATCATTGAATACTGAGGCAATCTCTGTATTAGAGAACCCCGCATACTCCTGGTTGCTTTGACGAAACTTTGTATACTCGATGCCTACTAGGCAATCTAGGTCTCCTGGCTGACGTGCCGCCTGCCATTGATAGGATACTCCAGAACCTGCTAGCCAAGCTTTAGTCCAACGATGTGGATCATTAAAATTACGAGTTAAATAATCAAAGAGAATAGACAATACACCTTCACGCACAGTAATGCGAAGCTGATTACCTTGAAACAGGTTTGAGTCTAGCTCGCTTGAAGGTGCGCTGAAGTAAGAAGTAGCCCCGGGCGTAATACCCGGAGCTTTCTCATAGTCATAAATTCCCATACCCATATTCTTCCATCCCTAACGTCATTACGTCTCGGCTTGATAGGTATGAATATTAAGAGTTTGCGGCTGCTGTTTCCTCTGCCTTAAGGCGGAGAGCGGTATATTCTGCAGATGCTTGAGCTTGAAGATCCATCAATAGTTCTGAAGAGTAGCGGCGCACCTCAATTAGGCTAGCTTCACGCTCTACTGGAACCGAGAGAATAGATGGATTCTTTTCAATAAATACTCCACCATCTTGGTCAACTAGAACTACGAAACCGAACTTAAACTGTGGAGGTGTAGCGACCTCATCGGTGTTTTCTGTAGCTACTTCTGGAGTTGTTGTCTCGTCTGTCATTTTATATCCTATTCGTATAGTCCGGCTTGCTTACGGTTTTGTTCAACTACAAAGGTCTTAGCTGGGCAGAAATCGCACAGGTACACTTTTGTACTAGCGGATTTGGCTGCGCTTTCTAGACCCAAGTCTTTACGTATATCGTCTGTACCTTTAGGTATTAGACGCTTCTTCTCTGTCTTGTAATCATAGCATCCTTCAACAGGGCGAAGGTGCAGATTAAAGCACTTCATGGCATCCTCACCAAAGGTTGCCTTAGTAGTGTAATAGTCAGGATCGATATCAGCAAGTCCACCACCTACACGGTTGCGGAGATTCTCAATAACTTGCTTACGAACTTCTGGACGGGAGTAAAGTTTAACTCCGATCTTAGATAAAAATCCGGTATGAGGAATGCCGGCTGATTCATGCTTTTCAATCAATACTTGTAGAAGCACATCATCATCGGGGTGTCCCTCGAAATCAGGCAGCTCCTCAATAGTTTTGCAGTTATAGCAATAGAGCAGACGAATCTTAGGACCATTGTCCTTGATCTCTGTGTATGTGCCCTCATCTGCAGGGCCTGAACCGCCCTGACCTAAAATAGGAATACTCATTTATTTCCCCCCCTATACAATATAGTACCACACTTATTTAGGTGGTTCAATACCCTCTTGTCCACCCTCTTTAAAAGTAAGCGTTCTACGAGAAGGAAGGGGCGTACCTCTACGTGAAGGAAGTCCAGGTCTAGAGCCAGGAAGTGAAGTTCTACGAGCTTGGAGAGCACGCATCCTCTCAGCGTGCTTATTCTGTGTATGAGCCGCTATTACATCTTCTGCCTGATCTTCTGCTACGTTCGCAATAGCTTTATCTATACGTTCTGGGCTACTTGAGAACAAAAGCTTATCTACATCCTGAGAATTTACTGTTCTTTTAGGAGCAGACGGCACCTTTCCTTGTAACAAGTCTGGGTGTATGTTTAATCTTTGAGACTCACTATACCAGCTAGGATCGCCAGAGCGATATAGACGCAACACGTGATCTATATCCCCAGTTCCTTTTCCTAAAGGCAGATCTTCATCAACTTTAGCAGGTTTTTTATTACCCATTTTTACTTCAGTCTCTGAACCTGGTCCACCTCTAGACTCTGTAAATAAGTCAATATTTTCAATAGGGGATTCTTTACCTTTATTCTCTTCAATACGCTTATCCCTATAGGCTGCCGCCTCTGTTTCCGTCATAAGAGGTGCGCCCTCTCCACTAGGAGCAATAGGTGCTCCCCCACGCTTGTGTCGTTGACCGCCTGGCTTTTTCTTAGCATTAAAGGCTAAAGCATCTTCTTTTTGAACTCCCTGTAAATAAAGAGCTCCTGCAACTTTTAGGTTAGTTTTTTCAGCCTCTATAGACTGCATCTTCTTAACGTCCTGTATACGCTTAGGCGTAGCACGCAGTACTTCAAGGTCTTGTCCTGACCTAATAGCATCGTGCTCTGCCTCAGCTTTGTGCATAGTGCACATACCCATAACAGACTCGCGTGCACGAGACTTATTTCTAATAAAATGAGTCACTGGATAGTCGCAAGCAGAAGGGCCCTTAGCTTGACACATCATTCCTTCTTTACGATTAAGCAAAGGGTTTGTAAGATGATGGATAGTTCCGGCTACTTGTTCACCATGTTGAATAATAGTTGGGATGCCTTCTTCGTCAGATTTAATCTCTATACGAGGAGGAATAATCCTACGAGCACGCTCAGGAGTACCTTTATTGGGAATATAGGTACCACCCAGAGCTGCACGATCT
>Ga0007854_10001357_pt1 | contig 15547 bp, 15 predicted proteins | sample CryBogCBH12Aug08_FD_60382 | JGI IMG/M metagenome (GOLD analysis project Ga0007854, IMG submission 60382) | Freshwater microbial communities from Crystal Bog, Wisconsin, USA - CBH12Aug08 | ecosystem: Environmental > Aquatic > Freshwater > Lake | place: Crystal Bog, Wisconsin, USA | collected...
TCCGCTGGCTCTGGCATCTGCTCGCCAGCCCGGCGAGCGTGCTGGGCAATGCTTGGGGCGTCTGGACATATAAAAAATGGCGTGGCGACAAAGGCACCGGTGGCCGAAGTCTCATCGCCGACTTGCAGGTGAAGCAGGATTTGAAAAAGTAACACCGCTGCGGGTCAGGTCATCAAGGCCCGCAATTCCGCCGCCACCATTTCTGCAATAGTCTGTTCAAAGGAAATTTCGGGCTGCCAACCGAGTAGATTTTTTGCCTTCGCAGCATTGCCGACCACCTGTCGCGGATCAGCCGGGCGTAAAAGAGTTTTTTCCTGCCGGACAAATTGTTGCCAGTCCAAATCCACCGCCCGAAAGGCGATTTCCACGATGTCTTGCACGCGGTGCAGCCGGCCCGTGGCAAAAATAAAATCCTCCGGCGACTCGTGTTGCAGCGCCAGCCACATGCCGCGCACATAATCCCGCGCATGGCCCCAGTCGCGTTGCGCGCTGGTGTCGCCCAAGGCCAGTTCTTTTTCGCGACCGGCCTTGATGGCGGCGACGGCGCGGCAGATTTTGCGCGTCACGAAATTCGGCCCGCGGCGCGGTGATTCATGGTTGAACAAAATCCCATTGACGGCGAACAGCCCGAAATTTCTCCGGTAAATCTTCGTCATTTGCGTGCCGAACGCCTTGGCGCAGCCGTAGGGCGTGATCGGATTGACGGGTGTGTGCTCATCCTGCGGCGACTGTTCCGGGCTGCCGAAAATCTCGCTGGAGCTGGCGTGAAAAAAGCGCGGTGGTTTGGGCAGTTGCCGGGCCATTTCCAAAAGTCGCAGCGCGCCAAGGCCGGTAACGCGGCAGGTTTCCTCGACTTTTTCAAAGCTCTGGCCGACGTGGCTCTGGCTGGCGAGATGGTAGATTTCGTCGGGCGCGCATTTTTCCAGGGGCGCGCGCACGGAATCGGCGTCATCCAGCTCGGCGGGATAAAGAAACAGCGTTTTTTGAAAAACCTGCGGGTCGGCTTTCAGGGGTTTGAGATTCACGGCGTGCCCGTTGGTGGAACGGCGGAAGAGGCCGTGGACTTCGTAGCCTTTGGCCAGCAGCAGTTCCGCAAGATAGGAACCATCCTGGCCTTCAATGCCGGTGATGAAGGCGCGTTTCATGGCGGGGAATTATTTCCGGCCGGCGGCGAGCAATTCCACATCCGCGTCCACCATCAGTCGGACGAGGTCAGCAAACTTGGTCTTGGGCGACCAGTTCAATTTTTTATGCGCCTTTTCCGCGTTGCCGATGAGGTGCTCGACTTCGGCGGGGCGGTAAAATTTCGGATCAATTTCCACATACTTCTGCCAGTCCAGACCGACCCGGTCAAAGGCCAGTTCCAAAAATTCGCGCACACTGTGAGTCTCGCCGGTGGCAACGACGTAGTCATCGCCCGCCGGTTGCTGGAGCATGAGCCACATGGCTTCGACATATTCCTTGGCGTAACCCCAGTCGCGCTTGGCCTCGATGTTGCCCATGAATAATTTTTCCTGCAAACCGGCCTTGATACGCGCGACGGCGGTGGTGATTTTGCGGGTAACGAAATTTTCGCCACGGCGCGGCGATTCGTGGTTGAACAGGATACCATTGCTCGAATGCAGGCCGTAGGATTCCCGATAATTCACAGCAATCCAATAAGCGTAAACCTTGGCAACAGCATAAGGGCTGCGCGGATGAAACGGCGTCAGTTCCGTCTGGGGCACCTCGCGCACCTTGCCGAACATTTCGCTGGACGAGGCCTGATAAAAACGGGCTGGCAAGCCCAGCTGGTGAATGGCTTCGAGCAGACGGGCGACGCCGGTGGCGGTCACATCCGCCGTGTAGCCGGGGATGTCGAAGCTGATGCGGACATCGCTTTGCGCGCCGAGATTATAGACTTCATCCGGCCGGATTTTTTCGAGCAAACGGATGAGCGAGCCTGCATCGGCCAGATCACCGTGGTGAAGAAAAAGCTGCGGAGAACCGGTGGCGGCCGGGACCCGATCCAAGTAACCGCGATACGGCGCGGCGGTGCGGCGCACGATGCCGTGAACCTCGTAGCCTTTGGCCAGCAACAGTTCTGTGAGATACGAGCCGTCCTGTCCGGTGATGCCGGTGATGAGCGCTTTTTTTGCCATAGCTGTCGGCGCAGTGTTCCGCAATTTGGCCGCGCCCGCAAGCTTGGACACGCGGTTCAGGCAACGGATTTGCCGGCGCACACGGCGGCGAGATGTCCGGCAAGCTGCTGAACCACGAGCGGGTCGTCGTATTGCCGGAGAAATTCCCTTTGCCCCGCCGGCACCGGGCCGCATTCGCGGAACACCCGAAGAAAATCGGCGGCATCGCCCAGCTGCGCGTAAGCCGGGAAACCTCCAAAGATGGAACGGTAATGTGGCAGCTCGTAGCAAACGCAGCGGCATTCGCAATAGAGCGCCTCAGCGAGGGCAATGCCCCAACCTTCTTCGTAGCTGGGGAAAAAGAAAAAGGCGGATTGTTTCAGCAGCGCAATTTTTTCCGCCTCGGAAATGAAGCCTGCCAGCTCGATGTTGGTCAGTTTCAGCCGCTTTATTTCGGCGGTGAAAAATTCGCGCTCCGGCCCCGTGCCGACCATCACCAGCTTGAAGGCCGGCCGCGTGCGCGCCAATTCCGCCATGACTTGTAGGAGATCGAAAATCCCCTTTTGCGAAACCATCCGGCCGATAAAACACGCGCGGTCAGGATTTTTTTTCTCCGCCGGCAAGCCGTCCATGAACGCGGCGTCAAAGCCCGCCGGCAGGATGAAAATGGGTTTGCCGGGCAGCTTTTCCGCAAGCTGGCTTTTGGTGAATTCATTTCCCGCCACGATAAAATCACACGCCCGGCGCAGAATGAAGGTGGAAATCCGCTGCTCAACGGCGGCCAGCCCGAAACGGATGCGCGTGGAAAAATTCACCGCCTGGCGCGCCGGAATGACGTGGTAAACGACCGCCCCTTTGTGCCGCGCCTTCCAGAACCACACCGGCAAAATGTCCACCGCGAACGGCGAGGCCGCGAGGGCGATGTCGTATTTTTTGGGACTGCGGATGGCGAGCCAGACGGCTTGAAAAATTCTCACCAAAAAAAGCCAGACAATGCCGGCCAGGGACAGCCCGTTGTTTTTTTGGGTCAAATACTTTCGCCCGGCGGTGGCCGCAAAATTCTGGGCGGACGACGGCAGCAAAACATCGGGACGCATCGGTGCGAGCCGGATGAATTTGAAGAGCACCATGTCCCCACCGCCGGTGCTCTTGCCCTCACTGGCCAGGCTGCCGTTCATGGCGACCAGCACGGAAACTTTCCTAATGTCTTCGGCCATGGTGGAGCGGCCCGGCTTCACTTGGGGCGCGGTTCAAAATTATTTGGCCTCCAGCAAGATGCCGAGGTTGCGTTGCAGGGTTGCGAACATTCCCCCGTCCTGCGCCCACCAACCCGCCGGCTCAAAACCACAAGCCGCCGATAAATCCCGCAAGGCCCGAGGCGTGAAATCCCGAATATGTCCTGATGGCTCGAAGCGTTTGAGCTTATGTTGCAAGAATGGGGGCCAGAATCCATAGGTGGCCGATTCTGTGCCAACTTCCGCGCCGAGCGGTAGGCCGCCGAACAAGAACGCGATGCGGTTCATCCACGCCGCGCAGTTAGGCACACTGACGACCGCTAGGCCTTTGGGCTGCATCACCCGGCGGATTTCCCGCAAAAACTTTTCCGTCTCAAAAATATGCTCCAGCACATGATTGCAACTGACGAACTCAAAGCTCGCATCCGCAAACGGGAGCCGCTGCCCATCCACGCTTTGCTGGAAAAATTCCGGCACCGGGGAAATTTTGTCCAACAGGTTGCCCTCGGCCCGAATTAAATCAACGACGGCCACCCGCGCCAAAACCGCCTGGTGCTGTCCGCGCAAGGCTTTCGTCACATCCAGCAAAAACCGGCCTTTCCCACACCCTATGTCCAACAGATGCAACGGCGTTTTGCCGGTGCGTTCCTGCCACCGGCGAAATGCGGCGGAGGCCATCAGGCCCGGCACATCATAAACATTGCGGCCATAGGCGGCATCATTGCGATGCAGCCGGTCATAGAATTTGCTTTCAATCTGCATGAAACACTAATGCTGGCGATGGACCAAGATAATTGCAAGCCAGATGACGCCGAGGCGGTGATGGATTTGCACTTGGGATATTCCTGAGAAATTAATCCGGCTCGACACACCAACCAGAACCAGTTTACTTTTAATTTTGATTACCTCCGCAAATCATTTTTCATGAAAACAACTCGCGCTCTAGTTTTGCTTGCCACTTTTATTTTTTTTGGCAGCCCCGGCTGGGCTGGTAACTTGGGGTCATCAAAGCCAGTGTCTTGGTGGCGGGCGGACGGCAATGCCTCCGACCAGATCAGCCACAATGATGGCGTGTTGCAAGGCGGAACAACCTACGCTTCTGGCAAAATTGGACAGGCCTTTTGCTTTCAATCCGTCGGCGACGCAATCACCGCCTCCACCCACAATCTGCCGGTAGGCAAGGAAAATCGGACTTTGGCTTGTTGGGTCTTCATAGATTCATTCCTCGACGGCGCGGAATCATTTTTTGCCGGCTACGGAAATTTTGGAACCGGCGGGCAAGCTTTTAGTCTTGGCGCCTTCTGGGATCATCGCCTGTTCGTATCGCAATGGGGCGAAGCCATTTTCGGCCCCGTGCTCAACTCTGGCCAATGGTATCATGTGGCCGTGACCAGCATGGGAACCAATGCCGTTATTCTTTATTTGAATGGTTCCATGGTGGCCATCGGCTCATTCAGCTTCGACACCCCGGCCAATAGCACGTTTTATATCGGCGGCGTGGATGCCCCCTACAACACCCGACAGACCATCGGGCTGATTGACGAAGTCAGGGTTTACAAACGAGCGCTGGCCCCGACGGAAATTCGCGAACTTTTTCAGGCCGGCTCAAGTCATCTGGCCGCCAACCTTTCTGGACAGCTGCGCCAAATCAGTTCAATAACCAGGGCGGCCAGCTCTTTCGGTTCCCGCAACTGATGCGGCATTTGTTGGTCAGGCAGAGGCCATCCCATTTTCCCGCCGGCGGGCAAAGCCAGCCTGGTTCACGCCGTTCTTTCCTTTTTAATAATTTTACCGCAACATCCGGCGCAAAATTTCCGTCCGCATGAACGAGCAGAAAAAAGTCCCGGTCAAAATCAGCGTCGTAGTCCTGAACTACAACGGCAAGGTCTGGCTACCGCGCTGCTACGAGTCGCTGGAAAAACAGACCCTCTTTTCCCAGATGGAACTCATCCTCACGGACAACCACTCGACCGATGATTCGGTGAAGTTCACCGAGGACTGGCTCGCGCGCACCGGCGCGAAGGGCCGCGTCCAGCAGAACGGCGCAAACTTGTTTTACTGCGGCGCGAACAACAACGGCGCGGCGGTGGCCACCGGCGAATTTCTCCTGTTCCTCAACAACGACACCTGGCTGGAACCGGACTGCCTCGAAAAACTTTACGCCGACACCGTGCGCGCCGGGGCCGACGGTGCCGCGCCGCTGGTGCTGGACTATGACGACGACGAATATCAAAGCGGCGGCGATTCAGGGATTGATTTATTCGGCATGGCCACCGGCGGCCCGCGCGCGATGGAGGTGCAAGCCACGTTTGCCTCGCCGGGTTGCAGTCTGTTCGTGCGAACAGAGACGTTCCGCAAGATTGGCGGCTTCGCGCCAGAGCTGCTGATTTATGTGGATGAAACAGACTTGTCGTGGCGCATTTGGATTGCCGGCGGCAAGATTGTCTGCGTGCCGGCGGCGCGCGTGCATCATCGCGGCGCGGCGGTGGTGAACCCGGCGGGCAACACCAAGACGCTGGAGATGCGCACGACCGATTACAAGCGGTTTCTCACCAACCGCAACGGGCTTTTGTTTCTGCTGAAAAACTGCCAGCACATTCTGCTGCTGCTTTTGATTCCGCATCTGCTGCTGCTTGCCGCCGAGGCGCTGGTGATGCTGGTGATTCTGCGACGCTGGAGCCATGTGAAAAAAGCCTACCTCGCCGCCGTCACCGAAACTTTCAAAATGCGCAGCCACATTTGGGAATGGCGGCGGCGCATCGCCGGCTTCCGCCAGCGTGGCGATTTTTTCTTCCTGCGGTTTTTGCGGCTGAAGCCAACGCGCTGGCACGAGGTGACACGCCTCTTCAAATTCGGCACGCCTAAGGTGGACGCCAAATAATCAGTTCACCGACGCGGCTTGATGTGGAAGCCCAGACTAAATGGCTGGCAAAAAGACGCCGTGTAGGCCAGCCGCCAATACCAAAGATATTTCTGGAAGCACGGAACGTAGGTCACATCGTGATTGCCCAAGTTAGAACGTGAGACGAAACGCGACGCTACGTCGCGGAAAAAACCGACGCAGTGGTCGTGGTTCCAACCGAGTGCGTTGAGCAGCCAGTTGGCGTTATTCGGCAGCGAGATGAACACCTGCGTGCCGTCGCGCTCGACGCAGCGCGCGAAATGATTCATCACCTCATAATGATAATTGACGTGCTCCAGCGTCTCCATGCAAAGGATGACTTCGGGGCGATATTCGTCCAACGCCTTGCCCAGCGCGGCGACTGCGTCGGCACCGTTCAAGTCCAGCGGATAATCAATAATGAGCTGTTTGCCCGGCTGCGGCTGGTCCACCACGCGATACTCGCGGGACAACTCGCGGATTTTGCGGTAGGCCAGCGCGAATGGACTTTGATCCGGCGGCGTGGAAGTCTTGCCGATACCGGGCACGTCATGGACGCCCACCTTGTCCGTGGCGGGCATACCGGCGCCGCCAACATCCAGAACTTTTTTGCCGCGCACCAGTTCCTGTGCAAACACCAGCCGGTCTTTCAATTCGGTGGAAAACACCACGCGATCTTCATTTTTCATAATTTATTATCTTCGGGAAAATCCTGAAGGTTCACGCCTTCGCCGACGCGATCAACTTGGCCCACGCGGGCGGCAGATTGCGCGCGACTTCGATGCCTTCAAACGCCTGGCCCTGCCGCGCGCCGGTTTTTTTCGCCCACGCGGCCATGCGGTTCACGCCTTCTTCCAGCGAGATATTTTTGATGAGGTCGCCAAAATGTTTGTGGACTTTTTCGTGCGCGGAATACGCGTGTGCCACTTCATTGCGCGCTTCCAATTTTTTTACCTGCGGTGTTGCGCCCATCGCCTTTGCGACTACGTCCACGAGTTCGTTCACCGAGTAAGGCTTGTCCGCGCCGACGTTGTAAACCTGATTGTAACAGGCCGGGCGCGCGATGCTCGCGGCGATGACCGGCGCAACGTCGTCAATGTAACTGAACGCGCGCGTCTGCGTGCCGTCGCCGAAAATCGTCATCGGCTGGTTCTGCATGATCTGATTCATGAAAATGCCGATGACATTGCGGTAGCGATCGCCGAGATTCTGGTTTTCGCCATAGACATTATGCGGGCGAAAAATGACGTAGTTCAGTCCGAACATTTCGTGCGCCTCCTTCAAATCGAGTTCCACCGCGTATTTGGCGATGCCATACGGGTCTTCGGGCTGCGGCACGGCGGCCTCGGTCATGGGCAACTGGTTGCGGCCATAAACCGCGATGGATGAAGTGAACACAAAGCATTTCACCTCATGGTTCACAGCGGCGTTGATGAGATTGATGCTCCCGAGCAGATTGTTGGTGTAATTGAAGTGCTTGATGAAATGGCTCAACCCTTCGGCGGCGTAGGCCGCGAGGTGGAAAACATGTTCAAACTTATGTTCGGCAAAAATCTTTTTCACCAAGGCGACATCGGTGATGGAGCCTTCGATAAACTTGACACCCGCCGGAATGTGGTCGGTGAAGCCGCCGCTCAAGTCATCCAAGCCGACCACCCGATGGCCTTGTTTCAACAACTGCGCCGCAACGTGCGAGCCGATGAAGCCCGCCACGCCGGTGACCAAAACTTGAGAACTCATTTTGTAAATTTAGCCAACCGTCATCGTCGGGGCGACATATTTTTGAACACCCGCCCAACGCGCCTGTCTTGACACTCATACCACCGCCAATCAAGATTGCCGGTTCACATTTTTATCACTGACTGCATCCCGGCGAAAATATGAGCAAAAATAATTCCGCAAACACAAACCACCCGGCCAGCATCTGGCTGCCGGTCATCCTGCTGGTCGTCGTGCTGGTGGTGATTTTCTGGCGCAGCTTCCTGCCCGACTACGTCCATTTCTCCAATGACGGCCCGCTGGGACAGGAAAACAGCGCCTGGCATCAACTCCCCGCCGCAATGACCGGAAGCTGGTATGACCTGAACGACATCGGCAGCAGCGTCGGCGCGATGGCCCCGACTTTTTCCAGCCTTATTTATCTGGTTCTTGGCCCGCTGGGCTATTCAAAATTTTACGCCTTCTGCGCGCTGTTCATCCTCGGCCTCGGCGCGTGGTCGCTGCTGCGCGCACTGAAGCTCTCGCCGCTGGCCGTGACGCTGGGAACTTTGGTGGCGGTGCTGAACTCGCTGTATTTTGCCGGCGCGTGCTGGGGCGTGGCGGCGGCGGAAATCGCCATCGGCATGAATTTCTTTGCGCTCGCGCTCGTTTGCTCCAACCACGCCGAAACGCCGTGGCTCACGCGCTGGACCCGCCTGGGGCTCGCCGGTTTTTGCGTGGGCATGAACGTGATGGAGGGCGCGGACGTCGGCGCGCTGTGCAGCGTGCTGGTGGCGTTGTTCACGTTTTACAAATCGGTGATCGAAGCAGACGGCACGCTGCCCGCCAGAATTTTTCGCGGCGCGGTGCGCGTGGCCATCATCGGGGTGTTCGCCGGTTTCATCGCGCTGCAAACGGTGTTGTCGCTGGTGGGCACGTCCATTCAGGGCGTGGCCGGCACGGGCCAGGACACCGAGACCAAGACGGCGCATTGGGACTGGGCCACGCAATGGAGTTTTCCGAAGCGTGAGACGCTGGCGCTTATCGTGCCGGGACTGTTCGGCTACAAGATGGACACGCCGAAAGACATGATGCCACAGGTCGCCAAATATTATGAAGGCGGGGCGTATTGGGGCGGCATTGGGCGCGACCCGGCGCTGGATCGTTATTTTGACAGCGGCAGCCAGGGCACACCGCCGGCCTCCAGCTTCATGCGTTTCACCGGCGGGGGCAATTATGTGGGCATCCTCGTCTGCCTGATCGCGGCGTGGGCTATGTCGCTGGCGTTCCGAAAGGAAAATTCTCCGTTCACGCCCGTGCAGAAAAAGTTTGTCCTCTTCTGGTTCGTGGTGCTGATCTTTGCGCTACTGTTTGCCTGGGGCCGTTTTTCATCTTTTTACGCGCTGCTTTACCATCTGCCGTATTTCTCGACCATCCGGAATCCCTGCAAATTCCTGCTGTTTTTCTGCTGGTCGCTAATCATCCTTTTTGCCTACGGCGTCCACGCGTTGAGCCTGCGCAATCCAGCAGATCGTCCCGCCGGCAACGCCGGGCCGCTGGCGCATGGCATGAACTGGTTTGCTCGCGCCGCCGAGTTTGAACGCAAATGGTTTTGGGCGTGTGCCACGCTGCTCGGCTCCGCCGTCGTCGGCTGGCTGATTTTTTCGAGCGAGCAAACCAGCTTCCTCGCGTATCTCGCGAAAGTCGGACTGCCCGGCAGCGACCCGAACATGGAAAATTCCGGTGCCGCCATCGCTGCGTTCGCGCTGTCGCAGGTCGCGTGGTTCATTCCGTTGCTGGCGGTGGCGCTGGTGCTGTTCCTGTTGTTCGTGGCCGGATATTTTTCCGGCAACCGCGCCCAGCTCGGCGCGTGGCTGCTCGGCGGATTTCTTGTGTTCGACCTCGTGCGGGCGGATTTGCCTTACGTCGTCCACTGGGATTACAAACAAAAATATGAAGTTGGTTCGCTAAATCCTGTCGTGCAGATGCTCGTGGACAAACCCTACGAACACCGCGTCGCCGCCCTGCCGTTCCGCGCGCCGGAAGGCATGGAATTGCTGGATCAGGTTTACCGCATCGAGTGGATGCAGCATCATTTTCCGTATTACAATGTCCAGTGCCTCGACATCATCCAGATGCCGCGCATGGCAGAAGATTTGAAGGCTTATCTGGAAGCGCTCGCGCCGCGCGGCTCGATGGAGACCGCGCACCTGTTCACGCGGCGCTGGGAATTGTCCAACACGCGCTACCTGCTCGGCGCCGCCGGTTTTCTTGACGTGATGAACCAGCAGCTTGATCCGGTGAAAAAACGTTTCCGCATCGTCCAGCGTTTTGAAATCGTGCCCAAGCCCGGCATCCTCCAGCCACGTCGTTTGGAGGAACTTACCGCGATGGCGACGGACAACGGCAAGTTTGCGTTGTTTGAATTCACCGGCGCGCTGCCCCGCGTCAAACTTTACGCCAACTGGCAGGTCAACACCAATGACGCGGAAAATTTGAAACGGCTCGCCGACGCCAATTTTGACCCGGCCAAAACTGTCTTGGTCTCCACGCTGAAAAACAATTTGTCCGCACTCTCGACCAATGAAGCCGACGCCGGCACGGTGGAATTCAAGAGCTACGCGCCGAAGAAAATCGTCCTCACCGCGAACGTCGCCGCGCCTGCCGTGCTGCTGCTCAACGACAAGTTCGACCCGGACTGGCACGTGACCGTGGACGGCAAGCCGGCGGAAATCCTGCGTTGTAATTTCATCATGCGCGGCGTCCAGCTCACGCCCGGCCCGCACAACATCCAGTTTGAATTTTCCATGCCGATGGGGCCATTGAAAATCACGCTCATCGCCACCGGCCTCGCCATTTTGCTGCTGGGTTTGCTTGTTTTTCTCCCAAAAAAAACGCAGACTCCCGCCGTCAAATAATTTAATCAACATGAAAATCCTCATCACCGGCGGTGCCGGTTATCTCGGTTCCGTCCTCACGCCCACCCTGCTCGCGCAGGGCCACGAAGTCACCGTGCTGGACAATTTTTATTTCAACCAGAACTCGCTGATGGACTGCTGCGGCAACGAAAAATTTTCCGTCGTCCGTGGTGATTGCCGCGAAGAATCGGTGATGAAGCCGCTCATCGCCAAGCATGACCTCATCATCCCGCTCGCCGCGCTCGTCGGCGTGCCGCTCTGCAACACGGATGCGCTCGCCACCACTTCGACCAATCAAACCGCGGTGGAAATGATTTGCCGCCTCGCGAGCAAACAACAATGGGTCATCATGCCCGTGACGAACAGCGGCTACGGCGTCGGCGAAAAAGGAAAATTCTGCACGGAAGAAACGCCGCTTCGCCCACTCTCGACCTACGGCGTCACCAAAGTGAAGGCCGAAGAAGCCGTGTTGTCCCGCGAGAACAGCATGAGTTTTCGCCTTGCTACCGTGTTCGGTTGCGCGCCGCGCATGCGCCTCGACTTGCTTGTGAACGATTTTGTTTATCGCGCCATGCACGACCGCGCCGTTTTGATTTTTGAGGGACATTTCAAACGCAATTACATTCACATCCGCGACGTGGCGCGCGCCTTCACTCACGGCATCGCCAACTTTGAGACGATGAAAGGCAAGCCCTACAACGTCGGCCTCGACGACGCAAATTTGTCCAAGCTCGAACTCTGCGCGGTGATTCAAAAACATTTGCCGAAGTTTGTTTATGTCGAAGCGCCGATTGGCGAAGACCCGGACAAGCGCGATTACATCGTGAGCAATGCACGCATCGCCGGCACCGGCTTCAAACCGGAATGGAATCTGGATCGCGGCATCGTGGAACTGATGAAAGGCTTCACGATTCTGCGGAACACGATTTACTCAAACGTTTAATTTTCTGCCACAGATGGACACAGATGAAAATTATCTGGAATAAATCCGTGTTTCATCTGTGAAAATCTGTGGTTAAAGCCGTGCTTGTTCCGCCCGAAAAAATCACCGCCGTCGTCCTCGCCGGTGGATTCGGCACGCGCATCAAGCATCTGCTCGGCGACCTGCCCAAGCCGATGGCGCCCGTGAACGGCAAGCCGTTTGTCGAATGGGTTGTGCGCTATCTCGCCGCACAGGGCATCCGCAATGTGATTCTCTCCACCGGCCATCTCGCGGAAACGGTGGAAAAACATTTCGCGCCGCCGCCGGTGAAAAATGTCCGTGTCACCTGCGTCCCCGAAACCACGCCGCTCGGCACGGCGGGCGGATTTCTCAACGCCGCCGGCAGTGCCAAGGAAAAACCGGCTGCGTGGATTGTGCTGAACGGCGATTCGCTCGTCGTCGCGCCACTGGAAAAATTGTTCTCAACTTTGAATCAGCCGGAAAACGAGGGCGCGATTCTCGGCGTGCCGATGGCGGACGCCGCGCGCTTCGGCACGATTTCACAGAACGCGGACGGCGATTTAACCGGCTTCAACGAAAAGAAGCCGGGGGCGGGCAACATCAACGCCGGCGTTTATCTGTTCCGCGATGCGTCGCTGAAAAAATTTCCCGCCAAGTCGCCGTTGAGTTTTGAAGTAGACGTTTTTCCCGCGTTGATTCACGGCGGCGCAAAATTGAAAACGGTTTTGAGCGAAGCGCCGTTTCTCGACATCGGCACGCCGGAATCGTTGCCGCTGGCGGAGGAATTCATCTGGCAAAACCGCGCGCATTTCGCGGAATGAATCGCATGAGTGAGAAACCTCCCGAACGCAAAACTGTTTTTGCCACGCCGTGGTTCCAGTTGCAGGAATCGCCCAGCGGTGGAAAACATCCGAACTATTCCATCCAAGCGCCGGACTTCGTCACCATTCTCGCGGTGACGGAAAAAAATGAGATCCTGCTGGTGCGGCAGTTCCGCCACGCGATCCAAAGGATGACGCTGGAGCTGCCGGCGGGCCATATCGAGATTGGGGAAACGCCGAAACAGGCGGCGCGCAAGGAGCTGGTGGAGGAGACCGGCCACGTCGCGGAAAATTTTGAGCTGCTCGCGTGCCTGCCGTATTCGCCGGCGCGGTTCACGAACCGGCTGTGGTGTTATTTCGCCGGCGACGCCCGCCGCGCGCCGGATGTGGAACTGGAAACCGGTATGAACTGCGTGATTTACTCGCAGGGCTTGAAAGCCTTGCTGGCGGAGGAAAATTTCGGCAGCGCGGGCAACTGGGCGGTGCTCATGGCGGCGGCGGCCAAAGGCAAATTGCAGATTTAACGGCTTGTGGCGATAATTCGCAGCCGTTAGCTTTCGTTTTAACACATTTTGAAGTCGCAGTTATGATCATCAGCAGAACCCCCTTTCGCATTTCGTTTTTCGGCGGCGGCACGGATTATCCGGCGTGGTATCGGCAGCACGGCGGCGCGGTGCTGGCGGCCACCATCAATAAATATTGCTACCTGACGTGCCGTTATCTGCCGCCGTTTTTTGAGCATCGCATCCGCGTGGTTTATTCCAAGATTGAGAACTGCCAGAAGCCGGAAGAAATCCAGCATCCGTCCGCGCGTGAAACCTTGCGCTTTCTCAAAATGGCGCGCGGCGTGGAAATTCATCACGACGGCGATCTGCCGGGCCGCAGCGGCATGGGTTCGAGCTCGGCGTTCACGGTCGGTTTGCTGAATGCGCTTTACGCGTTGCAAGGTCGTGCGGTCGGCAAGAAGCAACTCGCGTCGGAGAGCATCCACATCGAGCAGGAGATGTTGAAGGAAATGGTCGGCTCGCAAGATCAAGTGTGCGCGGCTTACGGTGGATTGAACCGCATCAGCTTTTTGCAAAATGGTGAATTTTCCGTGCAGCCGATGACGCTGACGCCCGCGCGCATGGAGGAATTGACCTCGCATTTGATGTTGTTCTACACCGGCATCAAGCGCACGGCGGCGAGCGTGGCGACGAGTTTTGTGCCGAGCATCATGGAGCGCGCGGCGTTGCTGAACAAGATGCGTGGCTGCGTGGACACTGGTTGCGAAATTCTGAATGGCAGCGGCGACCTCGCGCCGTTCGGCGAGCTGCTGCACGAAGCGTGGCAGGCGAAGCGCGCGTTGAGCGATAAAATTTCCAACGGCCAAGTGGATGCAGCCTATGACGCGGCGCGCTCGGCGGGTGCGCTCGGCGGAAAACTTCTCGGCGCAGGTGGCGGTGGGTTTTTACTGGTCTTCGCTCCACCGGCGAAGCACGCAAAAATTAAAAAACAGTTGAACCGACTAATTCATGTGCCGTTCAAATTCGAGTTCGGTGGCAGCCAAGTGATTTTTCACGAATTGGAAGAGGATTATTCCGCGCACGACAAAGCGCGTGACAAGCAGCAGATCGAGGCGTTTCGCGAATTAGACGAAAATGCGCCTGGCGCGAACTAGTTTTTCGCCGCCGATCCGTTTCTTCCCACGTCAAAACTTGACCCGATTCCGTTGGTGCGGCAAGCTGTCTGCTCAATGACTGCCCAAGAACTGATAGATTTCGAGACCGAAATCGCGAACACGTTCAACGCGGGGAAAATCCGCGCGCCCATCCATCTTTACTACGGCAACGAGGAAAAGATGATTGAGCTTTTCCGCAATGTGAAGCCGGAAGACTGGGTGTTTTGCTCGTGGCGCAGTCACTATCAATGCCTGCTCAAAGGCGTTCCGCGTGAAGAAGTGAAGGCGGAAATCATGGCGGGTCATTCCATTTCCCTCTGCTTCCCCAAATATAACGTGGTCTCGTCAGCCATCGTTGGCGGCATCATTCCGATTGCGGTCGGCGCGGCGATGGGTCTCAAACGTCGCGGCGAAAAAGGCATGGTTCACTGCTTCGCCGGCGAGATGACGAGCGAAACGGGAATTTTTCACGAGAGCGTGAAGTATTCTTACAATCACAAATTGCCGATTCGCTTCATCGTCGAGGATAACGGCAAATCCGTCTGCACCGACACGCGCGAGGCGTGGGCGCAAAAAGTTTTGACCTACGAGAACAACACGCATCCGCTGGTGACGTTTTACAAATACGAAACCAAGTATCCGCACGCCGGTGCTGGTCAACGCGTTCAATTCTAATTTTATTTTTGCATGAAGTATTTTGACGAACTTAGCCGCTCGATGGAATTCCTCGCGCGCGACCCGCGGACGATGTTCCTCGGCCAGGCCGTCGCCTGCGCCGGCACGGCGATGTCCAACACGCTAAAAAATGTTTCCAAGGACAAGTTGCTCGAATTGCCCGTCACGGAAGATTTGCAGATGGGAATGTCCACCGGTCTCGCGCTCACGGGCGTGGTGCCGATCAGCATTTATCCGCGCTGGAACTTTTTACTTTGCGCGGTCAGTCAGGTCGTCAGCCATCTCGATAAGTTGTCCGCGATGTCCGATGGCGGTTTTCAGCCGAAGGTCATCATCCGCACCGGCATCGGTTCGGAACGTCCGCTGCATCCGCAATTTCAGCACGTCGGCGATTTCACGGACGCGTTCCGGCTGATGTGCAAAAACATCGAGGTCATCCGCCTTGACGAACCGGAACACATTTTTCCGGCCTACGAAAAAGCGCTGACGCGCGCGGACGGCAAAAGCACAATCATTGTTGAATATGGCGACTACTACAGCGAAAAGTGAACCCGTGACCGCCGCGAATTTGCGCGACTGGCCCTTGATGCAGAACA
>Ga0007854_10001358_pt1 | contig 15544 bp, 12 predicted proteins | sample CryBogCBH12Aug08_FD_60382 | JGI IMG/M metagenome (GOLD analysis project Ga0007854, IMG submission 60382) | Freshwater microbial communities from Crystal Bog, Wisconsin, USA - CBH12Aug08 | ecosystem: Environmental > Aquatic > Freshwater > Lake | place: Crystal Bog, Wisconsin, USA | collected...
GGGCTTCAAGATTGAGGGGCGACTGAAGGCTCCCGAGTATGTCGCCGCCGTTTGCCAAGTCTACCGGAAGGCGATCGACGCGGCATTGGCAGGAGCACCACGAAATATGAGTGAAGAAGATCGCTATCAGCTCGAAATGACCTTTTCGCGCGGACTTTACTCGGGTTGGTTGCATGGTGTGAATCATCAGGAGTTGGTGCACGCCCGTTTTGGAAAGAAACGAGGCCCCTTCGTCGGCACTATCTCCGAGATCGGTCCTGGATTTGTCTCATTTGACTCAAGGGTACAACTGAAGCTGGGCGACGGGGTCGTGTTCGATACAGGAACGGATCCGGACCATGAACAGGGAGGAAGAATCTATGAGATACGGGGAAACCGATACTCCTTCCGTCACGGTCATATCGATCACGCCCGCCTCAAGCCTGGAGATAGGATCTGGAAGACCGATGATCCGGAATTGGGCAAACGACTTCGCCAGTCCTATGGTGGTCGAATCAAGTCGATACACCTGCTGCCCCTTGATGTCGTAGTGTCAGGTTCGGTCGGCGGGTTGTTAACGATGGAGTCGTCTGGGATTGTCGTACGTTCTCTGATTCCTCTCGAGAAGGCCAGGAGCGCCCCATTAACTGAGGAAAGCCTCCGAGCTCAGCTCAAAAAGACCGGCGACTCGGGGTTTGAACTTAGGGCTATTAGTTTTTGTATTGATGGGGACGCGATTCTTCCGATTAGCGAGATCAATCGTATGCGTCGCGACTTAATCGAGAAGCTTCTCATCGCCGCAAATAAGCCGAAAACGGAGAGGCCAGGTACGTGGCGTGAAGTTTTTGAAAGAGTTTCCGAGTCCCTTCCTGACCCAACGACCGTACCAAAAAAGGCTGTCTTGAGGGTTCTCTGTCGCACAATGGAGCAAATCGACGTTGTTCTTGATGCTGGCATTGGAGAAATCTACGCCGACTTTGAGGATATACGTCGATACAAGGAAGCTGTCTCCCATGTGCGTTCTAAGGGACAGAACCGCATTTTTCTAGCTACACCCAGAATCCAAAAATCCAAAGAGGAAGGGTTTTTCAAGCTGATAGAGAATGCTGAACCCGACGGCGTGTTAATCCGCAATCTAGGGGCGGTTTCGTATTTCAGGGTGGGAAATATTCCAGTGGTTGGCGATTTTTCACTTAATGTTGCAAATCCCTTGAGTGCCCAATTCCTCATTGCAGCTGGGTTAGAACGACTGACCATCAGCTATGATCTGAATATCGTGCAGGTGCTTGATTTACTAAAAGAGGCCCCGCCAGAATGGTTTGAGCTAACGCTTCACCAGCATATGCCGATGTTTCATATGGAGCATTGTATTTTCGCAGCATTCCTATCCAAAGGAAAGGATCATACCGACTGCGGGCGGCCATGTGACCGCCACCTCATTCATCTCAAGGATCGTGTCGGAATGAAACACCCCTTGCTTGCAGATGTTGGCTGTCGCAACACACTTTTCAATGCAGTTGCACAGACAGGTGCCGGATACTTTAATAAATTGCATGCGTACGGTCTTCGTAACTTCCGTATCGAACTTCTCGCGGAATCCGCGTCGCAAACCAAAGAAATCCTTCGTGTTTACTCGGAGCTTTTAAACGGAAATGTTGAAGGGGCTGAACTTTGGCGTGAACTTCAAGCAAGGGAACAGTTGGGAGTTACTGGTGGAACGCTTGCAGATCATGGATGAGAATTAGTAGCGCAAGAATCTGGCTGATTGGGGCACCAAGCTGACCTAGTGGAGAAGTATTTAGCCAAGGAGAGATGTCCGGATCTAAGTAGGTTAACGCATGACAAGTTGTTCTTTTATGGCCGTTGCAACGAATTTTTAAATATGGCAATTTTCCTCTTATGAGATCCGTCACCCCCCTGCTCACCATTGCAATAGGTTTTCTGCTTAACGCAGACTTTGTACGATCCCAAGATGTCGTGAAACCCGTGGAAAAGGATAAACGGGTACAGGCCAACGGCAAGGCTTGGAGACTGGAAAAGGCAACGATAACTGACCCGACTCGCCCGCGTGTTCTATTGATCGGTGATTCGATCCTAAACGGATACCTTCCAAAAACCGTTAAGGAACTCACCGGCAAGGCATTCGTGGATGCATGGGTAAACCCCTATTGTCAGTCGGAGAACTTCAATAAGTTGCTGGCCGAAGTTCTAGAGAATGGACCCTACGCTGTTGTTCACATCAACATGGGACTGCACGGATGGCTGCCCGGGCGGATCAAGGAGGGAACTTTCGTGCCACTGACAAAGGGTTTTGTCGAAGTAATCAGGAATAAATGCCCGGATGCCAAAATCATCTGGGCCAGTTCAACCCCAGTCAGGACAAAAGGAAAATCGGATGAACTCGACCCCGCTATCAATCCGAACATTGTCGAGCAGAACCGCATGGCCGCCGAGGTTATGAACGAGATGCATGTGCCGATCGATGATTTCTATTCACTCCTGATTGATAAACTCCCCTTGGGCTTGCCAGATGGATTTCATTGGTCGCAACCCGCTTATCAGATTCTGGCTGAAGCCTGCACCCAGACGGTGTTGAAGGAACTTCCCTCAAAAAAGTAATACCGTGCCCCATATTAAATCCCCTTTTGAGACTGGAACAAGCCGCGCAAAGTGCTTGTGCGCAGCATTTATTGCAAGCGTGTTTCCGGGCGTCATAGCTTCAAATACAACGCCTTCGCTACCCAACGATTCTCCGCTGGTCGCTCAGGGATTTAAGGACGCTTCCGCGAGCGGTTTTTCCCCTGTTGCCACTGGAATCGAGAATGTAAAAGCCCTCCAGCAGGCTGTGGATAAGGGTGGAACCATCGTGGTGAGCCGTCCGGGAACGTACCTGATCGCCGGAACAGTCTATATCGGTAGCAATACCACGCTGATCTTTGGAAATGGTGTATTCTTAAAAAAAGTAGCTGAGAAGGGGCCCTTTTCACATGTGCTGTTAAACAAAGGTGCCTTGACCAAGACCTATGATGAACACATCACGGTTGATGGGCTCCAGATCATCGTGAATGGAGTCGATTTTAACACATTCAAGGACGTCTACGGACTGCGCGGGCAGTTGGCATTCTTCTACGTCAAGGATCTGCGAATCAAACATTTCCGCTGTTTGGACCTCGGCAAGGCTCAGTTTGCCATTCATGTCTGCACCTTTGAGGATCTGATTGTCGACGATGTGATCGTCAAGGGACTCAAGGACGGGGTGCATCTGGGGCGCGGCAAGCGTTTCACAATCAGCAACGGAATTTTTCAGACAGGAGACGATGCTGTGGCCCTCAACGCTCATGATTACGCAACAGGTAACCCGGAACTCGGATGGATCGAGGATGGTGTCGTGCAGAATTGCCACGACCTTTTTCAGGGTGACAATCATGTCGGCTACTTCTGCCGAATCCTTGCCGGGGCTTGGATTGACTGGAAGGCCGGGATGGAGGTGCAGCAGTCCGACACCGTGGTCTCCAACGGTCGCTTATACCGTGTTCAGGCCAAGGCCGACGGGACCATTTACAAATCTCTTACCCAGCCAACCCATGAAAAGGGAACAGTGGTTCTGGACGGTATTCCGTGGGGAGTCGTTCAGAACGATGTTACCTACACCGCCGGGGTTAGGAATGTTACGTTCCGCGATATTTTTCTCGAAAAACCAAGGACTGCATTTTCCATCCATTTTGACGTCGGAAAATTCAGTCGTTCCTATTACCCGGGTGCGCAGATCCCGATGCAACAGCAGCTCCTCTTTGATGACATCCGCATCCTGCATGATCAGAAGGCAGGTTTTCTCTCTGTAGGTACTCCGGTCGATGCGGTGACAATTGTGAACTCCAGTTTCAGAAACAATTCCATCAACTTTCATGGAGAAAAGGCAATGCCGGATTACTTCAAGACCAAGGTTAACATTTCCAGTTGTGTCTTCAATCAGGCGGGCCCGTTGGATTTGCTGATCAACAGTGTTCCTAAAAAGGTTGTCGTGTTGAAGACATCGGACAATACCGAGGTTTCTGATAACTTCAGAGCAAGCGTCAATCCCGGCTCGGGCTCAATAACGATAGACTCAGATCTTACCGGCTTGAAGAAATGAGCGCCTTCGCTGTCGCTTTCGGTTGAACCGGCTCCTCTGCGCTTGCTCGGCAAGTTGCTCGGCGGCTACTCTTCACGATCCATGAGTAAAGTAAACGAAAGTGCAATTTCACCCCGCCGAGGAGAGGATTTTCCAGAGTGGTATCAGCAGGTTGTCCGAAGTGCCGAAATGGCAGAGAACTCTGAGGTTCGCGGATGCATGGTCATCCGACCATGGGGCTACGCCCTCTGGGAGCGCATGCAGGGGGCGCTCGACGGGATGTTCAAGTCGACTGGCCACAGTAACGCTTACTTTCCTCTCTTCATTCCCCTTAGCCATCTTCAGAAGGAGGCCGAGCATGTGGAGGGATTTGCCAAGGAATGCGCCGTCGTCACCCACCACCGACTCGAACTCCGAGATGGAAAACTTGTTCCGGCTGGCGAGCTCACTGAGCCCCTTGTCGTTCGGCCAACTTCCGAGACGATCATAGGCTCGACCTATGCAAAGTGGGTGAAGTCCTACCGTGATCTTCCGATCTTGTTGAACCAATGGGCGAATGTTGTCCGATGGGAAATGCGTCCGCGTCTATTCCTTCGTACAGCAGAGTTTCTCTGGCAGGAGGGGCATACTGCCCACGAAACCGAGGCCGAGGCGGTTGTGGAGACTGAAAAAATGCTCGGAGTCTACGAGACTTTTGCCCGCGACTGGCTTGCTATTCCTGTGATTCGTGGCGAAAAAACCGCTAGCGAACGATTTCCTGGGGCTGTGCGCACCTACTGTATCGAGGCGATGGTTCAGGACCGCAAGGCGATTCAGGCAGGTACGTCCCACTTTCTTGGTCAAAACTTTGCCAAAGCTTCCGGAATTAAGTTTCTCTCGCGCAACAATAATGAGGAGTTTGCCTGGACGACTAGCTGGGGTGTAAGCACGCGGTTGATTGGCACCCTCCTGATGGCCCACGGTGACGACGATGGTGCAGTCATCCCCCCCAGAATAGCAGCAACCCAGGTTGTCATAATACCGATAACTCCGAAGGAAGAGACTCGTGCAGCCGTGCTAGCCAGAGCTACTGACATTGCCGCTTCACTTCGTACCGCAACCTATGCAGGAGAGCCAGTGAGGGTAGAAATCGATACCCGTGATCTAGGCGGTGGAGTCAAAAGCTGGGAATGGATTAAGAAGGGTGTGCCAGTCCGTATTGAGATCGGACCCCGTGATCTTGAATCTGGCAATGCTGCCGTGGCAAGACGTGATAAGGGACCCAAAGAGAAGGAATTTCTTCCTGCCAGTTCCCTTGCTGTGCGTGTGCCAGATGTTCTCACTGAAATTCAGCAGACTCTCCTCGACCGATCCCTCGCTTTTCGGAAGGCGCATACTCGCGAAATCGATACGATGGAGGAGTTTTACGCCTTTTTCACCCCCGAGAATCCAGACAAGCCCGAGATTCACGGAGGTTTTGCCATGTGTCACTGGAACGGTAGCTCCGAAGTGGAGTCCAAAATCAAGGAGGATCTCAAGGTGACTATCCGCTGTATTCCTGAGGACGAAGCAATTCCAGGCATCTGCCCATTCACGGGGGAAGCAAGTCCTCGCCGCGTACTATTCGGCAAGTCGTATTAAAATCTTTCCATGCCTCCCAACCTCTCCCTTCTCTGCGTGGTGGAGGATCCAGCGATCAGTCCGAGTAGCAGGTTGCGTATCTACAACCATCTCGACGAGCTCAACGGATCGGGGATTAAAACGGAGGTGGTTCTCCAGCCCAAAAAAAGCGGGGAGTGGAAAAGTCTCCTCCGACAGGCAAGGAGTTACGACGCCCTGCTCTGGCAGAAAGTGCTCATCAGCCAGTGGGACGTAATACGTCTACGGACGGCAACGAAGTGCCTCCTTTTTGATCTGGATGATGCGGTCTGGATGGGCAAGAAGAACCATGTCCCCTACCGCAGCGGCAAGCAGGCGCGCAGATTCTGGTTCTTTACCCGTAATCTGGACGGTGCTATTTGCGGCAGTCCTTACTTGGAGCATAAAATCCGTAGTATTTCATCTAGCGTGCAGACCAGCATTCTTCCGACAAGCGTCCCGTCTTTGCCATTCAAGGCTCGCGAGGGGATGGGTCGTTCCATTCCCTTGGTTGTCTGGATTGGCATGGGGCCAAATGTCTCTCAGGTGGAGGCCATTGAAGAGGAGCTTGCTGCAGCCTATGCTGAGAACCCATTCCTACTCCGCATAGTAAGCAATCGCCCTCCGAATTTCAGAGGCTTTCGTTCGTGGGAGTTCGTGGAGTGGGACGAGAATGCCGAATACGATCTCATTGCATCAGCAGATGTTGGTATCATGCCCCTCGTCGACGATGGGTTTACACGTGGCAAGTGCGCCTACAAGGCCCTCCAATACATGGCCTGCGGAATACCTGTTGTGGCTAGTGATGTTGGGGTCAACCGTGAATGGATCAGTGAAACCGGCGCGGGTCTTGTTGTTTCTATAGGAGGGTGGGCGGAAGCTTTGGGGATACTACTTTCAGAAGCAGACCGCCGGAATGCTATGGGGTTGAGGGGATGGGAAGTTGTGCAGGATCGTTTTAGCCACGAATGCGTTGGACTAGAACTTTCCAGAGTCCTGCGGGAGATGATTCCTATTCAATAAAGATTACGCCCGATCTGCGGCGGGCGTGTCGGTTTCCCGGGAGGTTTATTTTTGCAGGTCCTCCCTCTGTGAGCATCAAGGTGGTTCGTTCTACCTCTGCAAATCCAGGATCAAGGATATCATTATTTTTCAACCACGAGTGGAGGACGCGACGACGCAGGGCTGGATGAAGTTTTTGCAGGATCTTCACAGGTAGGTGCTCCTGCAAAGCCATAGGATTGGCCATTCCTGCAAGGAAATCCTCCTCATGTGCGAAGATTGAGGAATTTCGTACGATAGACTCTCGGAAGGAGGGGCCAAAACATTCTTCGATCAAGGGAATCACCTTCAGACGGAGTTTGTTCCGCGAAGCCACGGCTATCCTGTTGCTCAAGTCCTCGCGATAAGGGAGTCTGCAATTCTTGAGATAGGCTAAGAGTTCTTTCTTGGAAACCTTGAGAAGTGGACGGTGGAGTATTAGGGGAAGGCCCTCGATGGAACGATTTGATGTAGGTTTCATCCCCGCTAGCCCGGCAGCTCCAGATCCCCTCAGAAAATTGAAGAGACAGGTTTCCAACTGGTCATCGGCATGATGAGCAAGAAGCAACGAACGGACACGGTGCTTCCGTGCGGATGCACCAAGAAAGCTATATCGAGCCTGACGCGCTGCTGTTTCCAGAGAAAGTTTTTGTTCTCTTGCAATCTTGCGAACATCACCCGAACCCGTTTCGAATTGAAGAGAAAGCCTAGAAGCAAGCTTCCGGACAAAGATGGCGTCAGAAGTAGAGGCCGCTCCTCGCAGACAATGATTGAAATGGGCGACGATAAGATGCCGATATCCAGCTTCTAGGAGCAGATGGAGAAGTGCCACGGAATCTGCCCCGCCAGACACGGCGACAAGAAGTTTTCTGCTGCTCCTGATAGAAGCCAATTCCTGTCTTACTATCGCAGCTAGCGGGAAAGGGGAGCGATCATGATCGGAGTTCTTCCTCATGTTCTTGAGAACTCTTTCTGAAATCTTTGGCTTACCCGATCTGAGTGGCACCGAAATAGGCATGGAGTGGCTCGGGAAGAATCAACGGGCCGCCCTTTTGGGTATGGGTTTCCAAAAGTGCCACATAGAGACGTGGGAGGGCAGTGCCAGAGCCATTAAGGGTATGGCAGAACTGATTCTTTCCTTCCGCGTTCCTGTAGCGGAGATTCACGCGTCGTGCCTGATAGTCTCCGAAGTGAGAACAACTGGAAACCTCAAGATATCCCCCCTGACCTGGAGCCCAGACTTCTAGATCGTATGTGCGCGATGCGGAGAACCCGATGTCGCCCGTGCAGAGATCCAGAACGCGGTAGGGAAGATTGAGGAGTTGAAGTACTTTCTCTGCATCAGCTGTAAGTGATTCCAGTTCTGCGAGTGCCTGACCCGGCGTGGTGATTTTTACCAGCTCGACTTTGTCGAACTGGTGGACACGAATCAGTCCCCGCGTTTCACGGCCGGCCGATCCTGCCTCTCGACGGAAACAAGGGGTGCAGGCGGTGTATTTGAGAGGAAGATCCTGTTCGGAAAGGATTTCCTCCCGGTGGATGTTTGTGAGGGAGACTTCCGCAGTAGGGGTTAGGAAAAAAGTCCCCTCATCAAAACCGTACATGTCTTCTTCGAACTTTGGCAACTGGCCAGTGCCCTCCATGCATTCCCTTCGGACCAGCACAGGGGGAGCCACCTCCTTGTAGCCGTGGGAGCGGGTCTGGAGATCGAGTAAGAAATTGACCAGTGCACGTTCAAGCCTGGCTCCAGCTCCTGTAAAGAGAAGATAGCCGCTCCCGCTGATCTTTGCGGCACGCACGGTATCAAAGAGCCCGAGACGCTCCCCTATCATGACATGGTCCTCGGAATCAGATGTGAACGGTTCCCCCCATCTACGGATCACGGCATTGTCGGAGGCACTGTTTCCTTCCGGAACGCCGGGAGCAGGAAGATTTGGAATGCGGAGGAGCAAATCGCGTTGTTCTGCATCAAGTTCCGCTGCAATGCGTCCGAGCTCCTCCATTTTAAGGGCGGATTCTTTGACCAGATTTTCGAGATTCGATGAATCGCCTCCGGATTTCTTGATGCCACCAATTTCCTTGCTGAGGCGATTGCGTTCAGCTCGCAGCTGTTGGGCATGTGTTTCACTCTCGCGGCGTCTGGCATCGCAGTTAAGAATCTGGTCAACAACGTCTACAAACTGCGATGAACGAGTCGAGAGTCTGGCCTTTACGAAAGAAGGATTCTCGCGGAGAAGTCGGATATCGAGCATGAGATGGAGAAAAATCGCAAATGATGAAAGTTGGAAGCGGAATCGATCCCTTGAACATTATTCTGTAGGATCTATGAAAATACGTTTTCTCCTTTCCGTCGTATTCATTTTTGCTCTGGACTCCACACCGCTCACTTCGGCACAGCCGGAAGACGTATCCGGTCGTGCATCCTATGCCCCTGTTTTTAAACTGCCATCAGCAGATCAAGGACTACGGAGAGAGGATCTGATGCGACGAATTGCAGTCGCCCCTTTTCCGTCGGATGGCCCTTGGCATTTTGTTTCCCAAGCTTTTGGTGCTTACTGGACTAAGGACTGTGGCAAGGGAGACGCGGCAATTATGGGTCTGACTCATCTCATGGATGCAGATGGGAGAAAAACCGATTCCCATGCTGCTAACGGAACCATTGAGGATAGTTTTCACTGGCAGGTGTTTGAGATTACCCGCCTTCTGGAGTTGTTCGGTAGCAAGGGCGTTTACGCCCCTCACCGCATGAGCATGGAGGCGGAAAATACTGCGAAACAATTAATTTGGAAATGGCTGGAGCCGCGTGCTCGTTTGATTCTGGTGGATCCATCGAAAGATTGGTGGATATGGGGAAGCGAAAACCATCACCTTCAAGCATGGTTCAGCATGTGGGGTGCATTGAATCTTTTTTCGAGGGATGCCGATTATAATGAGCGCGTATTTGCTGACGGATCGACGGTGCCAAAGTTAAAACTCGTCTTTGATGATTACTTCAAGCGCTGGATTAGAAACCGTGCAACGCGTGGTTTGTATGTTGAGTGTGGCTCACTCTACCTTAAATACTCCTTCAGCGGATTTTATAACTTTGTCGACTTTTCGGATGACCTGGAACTACGGAGACTGGCAAAGGAATTTCTCGATCTTTGTTGGACCCAGTGGGCGCTCGAACAGGTCGACGGTGTGCGCGCGGGAAGTCGCCACCGTTGCTATCCGGGACTTTCATCAACCCAGGAAGGTGCCTGCAGCGAACTGGCATGGTATCATTTTGGCGTCGGGTTGCCAAAGTCCGACCATCCCTCAGTTCTATGTGCTGCTACGACCAGTTACGTGCCTTCTGCTATTGTCGGAACGATCGTCCACAGGCGAACACTCTTGGGTTCCTACGAAATCACGTCGCGACAACCAGGTTTGTCCGATCCTTCTGTTACCTTTACCGCTAACTTTCTAAACGACCCCCAGTACCCGTTTTATGTGAAGCAGGGTGTTTACACTCTCGACCCGCAATGCCGTTCAATTTTGCGAAGGACCTACGCTACTCCTGATTTCATTCTCGGATCCACTATGCTCCCTGCTTTGCCGAGGGAGTCATGGTCATCAATCAGCAGTCAGAATCGTTGGGATGGGGTGATCTTCTCGGGAGATGGGTCTCCGCGCATTTTTATTCAACCCCAACGGCCGATCAATGGAAGCATCTATAATGCTCAATGGTCTGTGCAGAACAAGGGGGTATTGCTGATCCAAAGACTGCCGTTTACCAATGCAAAAACCCAACGGATCTGGTTTTCGAGAACACTCAAATGCCAGGAAAAGCAGGGATGGATTTTCACAGAGGCTCAAAATGCCTATGCCGCCGCCAAGGTTGTGGATGGGGCATGGCAATGGGAGCCAGACGGACCTGCTTACTGGCGTGGAAATCAATCCAAGCCTACAACCGGAAGCTGGCTTGCCCCTCTGAACGAATTTTCACCCCTGATTCTTGAGGTTGTCCCCAAAAGCGGATATCACAATTTCAAAGCCTTTCAGGATGCCGTACTTCATAATGTGCTCAGGAGGGAGGGTAACCACATCGATTACTCAAGCGCCTTTTACCATACCACCTTGACGCTCTTCACTGATTTCAAGAGCGCGCCCAAGGTCGATGGAATCGCACTCAATTTTGAGCCTCAAATGTCATTCGACGGGGAAGTTCTCCGATCTTCGTTTGGATCAAAAACGGTAAAACTGCATGTTTTTGATCATGATTACCTCTTCAGATTTTGAGTGAAGTGCACATATGGGTTGGAATTATCTCACTGGAGAGGAGCCGAGAAATTCTCAGGAGGAGCTGCATCCACTAAGCCTGCATCTTGAGGGACCACATGTAGGGTTGCTGACAGGAGTTCGGCGGGTCCACCGGGTGAGAGATTTCGACGAATAAAATCCCGATGAATTTTTCGGACTTTCAAGCCAGACGTCACGCTAGCACCCCCCTGCTCAACGAAGTTCTGTGAGGATTTCCTACAAAGTCTACCGCCTCCTGGCCGCTGCGAAAAATGAGGTTGCTATCCTCCAGTTTTGCTGGCGAGCCCAGCAAAGTTTTAGAAATTTGCAACCATCCGTCTTCCAACACCCAATGGGGAGAGTGACAGTGGTCGGCTAAAAATGGAATCAAGTTTAGCTGTCCAGCTATTCCTCTTGATCGACCGGCAGAGATTCAATTTTTTCCTCCATGCACTATGAGTGGAATGAGAGGAGATTGGCAGCCTCATCCTCACTGATCGCTTTTGCCCATTCATATCTTTCCCAGAAATCCAACAGTCTCACTTTATGAAAGGGGCACTTCAGCGGGTTGCAATTGTCAACGGGGCAACTAGAAGTCAGGACAAGAAGTCTCGAACACAGCTTCCGTAGTGATGGGGTGGATATGTTCATATCAAGGGCTGTAGGTCCCTGACTTCAATACATATTAGAAAATCTTATCAATAGTTTCAATCGCAACTACTCGCTTCAAGAGTTCCTATCGATTATCTCCGACTCAACCCAACACGAAAAAAGAAGTTTTTCCTATTGATGGTATTTCGTTGGAAAGCAGACAACCTCCTGCACCAATATTTAAGACCTCCCATTTACCGACACCTGCTCACGCCTACATTAATAATGAACCACTCCCACAATGCTCTTGCAGTTGTGATCCTCGCAATATTCACCGCGGAGATGGCAACCGCCCAGAACCCCTCCGCAGCAGCCATCGCGCCATCTTCTACCGGTACAAGTATTGTTTCTAAACCACTGAATGTAGTGGAGAAGGATCCTCGCGCTCAGTCCAATGGTCCCGGTTGGAGACTTGATCAGGCAGTAATCACCGATGCCTCACTTCCTCGTGTGCTACTGATCGGTGATTCGATCCTAAATGGCTACCTCCAGACGGTGATCAGGAAACTGAGTGGCAAGGCGTATGTCGATGCCTGGGTGAATCCCCTTTGCCAGAGTGAGGAATTTAACAAGAAGCTCGGGGAGGTCCTCGACAAAGGCCCCTATGATGTGGTGCATATCAATCTGGGGCTACACGGGTGGCAGAAAGACCGCACAGTCCCTGGTGTGGCAGAGAAGCAACCACGTATCCCGCCGGGTCAATTCGAGCCCCTGACGAAAGCCTTTGTTGAGGTCATGCGCTCCAAATGTCCAAAAGCTAGAATCATCTGGGCAAGTACAACTCCGATCACAGTAAGGGGCAATCCAACCGAACTGGATCCGGAATACAATACTGTCATTGTCGAGCACAACCGCATGGCCGCCAAGGTAATGAACGAGATGAGTGTGCCGGTGAATGATTTCTATGGAATGCTGGTAAACAGACTCGATCTCAAAGCCAACGAACTCCATTGGAAGGGACCAGCTTACACTATTATTGGCAATGCCTGCGCTGATTCAGTGATGGCTGCACTCCCGCAAAGCAGTCACTCGAAATAAACGAATCCCCCAAGCCCTCTGAAGGGGTATGCCATTCCACTTCTCACCGATCCAACCGAATTCCTAGTTGCTACGTGAAAGCATTATCACAAGGAATGGCAACCGTACATAATCCCTGCCATCGTAAAGCTACTACACCATGCTCAGGGTCGGTATATCACTAAGTTTTAATTTTTTGGTTTTCCCGATCTGGCTTGCAATGACCTGCAGCGGTTGGTCCTCAGAGTACTATGTTGATGCGGCGAAAGGCCTTGATAACAACTCCGGTACGATCAGTGCCCCCTTCCAGACGCTTAAGGAGGCCGCTGCGCACCTGAAGCCGGGTGATGTCTGTAACTTGCGGGCGGGGATTTACCGCGAGTCTTTGATGCCGGCGACATCCGGGGAAGAAGGACGCCCAATTACCTACAAAGCGTACGGACAGGAAAAGGCGATTCTCTCGGCCCTGGATCCGGTGACGGGCTGGCAACTCGAAAGGGACGGCGTTTATAGTGCGCCAGCTCCGAAGGGTGCTCGTGACAGTCTCTTGATGGTGAATGGGAAGCGTGCCGTCGAGGCCCGATGGCCGAAAGCCGAGGGTAGTTTTCTGGTGGCGCCGCGGGCCGAGGTTGACGCTGTGTCCAACAGCGGTGGACTTCCGAAGGGGATGGACACCATTGTCGACCATCATCTGCCGGACAATAAGCCAGCCGACTGGTTGGCCGGGGCAAAGATCTGGTATTTGCAATGGTATAACGGCTGGTGGGCTGTGGTAGGCAGGGTCAAATCATTCGATCCCGTCAAGAAATCCATTACCCTTGATAAGGAGATTATGAGTTCTGAGAAGAACCCTAACCCTCACCTGAAATTCACCTATGTTCTTTATGGTGCGCGCGCTTTGCTGGATGCGGATAACGAATGGGTACTTTTACTGAAATCAAAACAGATTTATTATCGCGCACCCAAGGGAGCGGATCCGTCCAACCTCCAGATCGACATCTGCACTCGTTCGTCAGTGGTGGACTTGAGTGATAAAAGACACATCGTTATTCAAAATATCGAAGGACTTGGAGGGAATGTCATCTTGAGTGAGAAAACGTCCGAGTGTCGGATTCAAGGGATGAAGTTGCTTTATCAAGAGGGCTCAAAATTAAACGGCAAGCACAACGAGATTTGTGATAGCGAGTTAGCATTTTCCAAGAGCAGACCAATTTTGGCGATCGGAGGAGAACGGAATCGGGTGGTGAATAATTATTTTCACGATCTATCGGAAGAGGGTTGTGCCATTGCCGTTTTGCTGACAGGCAAGGAGCAACTCTTTGCCTATAACACAATGGAGAGATCAGGCGACCGGATGCTCGGAATCAGCGCTGTTCATAGCCAGATTGTCTACAATTTCTTCCGTGACGCATCTTACCTTGCGCGCGACTCGAATTGCCTCGGGGCGGGAATGTCCGACGGGGAGGGAACCGAGATTGCCTATAACCAATGCATGACGGATTACCGCAGGCTTCTTTACATCAACGGCATCTATTTGGACAACGCCGCTTCCGGATTCATCGTTCACCATAACGTTGTGCCTGTTGATCGGGACCCCTCAAACTAGTCCAAAATGAGTGGGAGGTTACAACCGAAAAGGATAGTAACCTCCGATGAGACAGAAGAGACACAACACAGACGAAATTATCCGCTTACTGCGAGAGGCCGACAGCGGCAAGAGCGTTGAGGTGCTCTGCAGGGAACACAACATTGCCTCCACGAGTTTTTACCGCTGGAGGAAGAAATTCGGCGGAATGGAGTTGCAGGATGCCAGACGGTATCGGGAGTTGGAGAGGGAGAATGGTGAGTTAAAGAAGATGCTGGCCGACAGCCTGCTCAAGATCCGTGTGTTGGAGGAAGTGAACTCAAAAAAATGGTGAGCCCTTCGCAGAAGCGGCGAGCAGTCCAGGTAATCATCAAGACTGGACTTTGCTCGGAGCGGAGGGCGTTTCGGTATCTTGGGCTTGGGAGGTCGAGTGGGAGGTATCGCCTTAAGATGCCGAGCGACTGGCTCGTAAAGCTTACGGATGCCATCGAGCACATCTCACGGAAGCATCCACGCCTTGGGTATCGGAAGCTGACCCGATTGCTAAGGACAGAGGGATGGAAGGTTGGCAAGAAGCTCGTACAGCGTATCCGCAGGGAGTGTGGATTGAGGGTCAAGAGGTGGATGAAGAGGCGTAGGAGAAGGGGTGCTTCTACCGGTCAGATCCCGACACGGGCACAGAGACCCAATCATGTCTGGAGTTGGGACTTCGTGGCTGATCGAACAGATAACGGGGGAAAGCTGCGCATCCTCACGCTCATTGATGAGTACACACGGGAATGCATCGCCCTGCATGTGGCTCGCAAGCTAACCTCCCATGATCTCGTCGAGGTCATGGAACGGTTACTTGTGGAGAGAGGCGTCCCGGAGCACATGCGGAGTGACAACGGCAGTGAGTTTATTGCCCGTATCCTCCGCAGTTGGCTCCAAGAGCACCAAGTGAAGACCCTCTACATTGAACCAGGTAGTCCATGGCAGAATGGCCACGTGGAGAGCTTCAACGGATCGCTGCGGGATGAATGTCTGGATCGCGAACTTATGCTTAGCCTTGCCGAAGCTCGTGTTCTCATCGAGGACTACAGAGTGCACTACAACGATGAACGGCCTCACGGTGGTATCGGATACCGCACTCCGGCACAGGCTAGGATGGAAGCAGAAGCTCTTGTCTCCAGTCGCCCTACGGACTCCTTACGCCAAGAGCTTGAAGACACCCCTGCTCTGGCTATACTAGATGCCTAACCCAATCTCCCACTCAAACTGGACCAATTTTGGAGGCTCGATCA
>Ga0007854_10001359_pt1 | contig 15541 bp, 9 predicted proteins | sample CryBogCBH12Aug08_FD_60382 | JGI IMG/M metagenome (GOLD analysis project Ga0007854, IMG submission 60382) | Freshwater microbial communities from Crystal Bog, Wisconsin, USA - CBH12Aug08 | ecosystem: Environmental > Aquatic > Freshwater > Lake | place: Crystal Bog, Wisconsin, USA | collected...
GCGCGCTCGGCGTTTCGGTGGGGCTGGGCCTGCTCACGACCCTGGCGATTCTGGCGCAGGCGGCGTCCCTGGCCGCGCTCCTGGCGGCGGTCTTCTACGACCACGGCGCCCACGTCGGCGCTGACGCCGCTCTCTTCGCCGTCGCGTCCGTCGCGCGCTCGCTCAGCGTGGGCCTCGCCGAGCCGGTGACCGGCCGCGTGGCCGCCCCGGTGCGTCGCGACCTGCGTGAGCGACTGCTTCGTCGCGTGCTGCGCAGCGGAGCCCACGAGAGCGTGGACGCCACCGTGCAACTCGCGACCAAGGGCGTCGACGCCGTCGAGGCCTACGTGTCGAACTACGTCCCGAGTCTGGTGCTGGCCAGCCTCGCCCCGGTGCTGCTGCTCGTCTACCTCGCCTCGCGCGACCCGCTGAGCGCGGTCATCGTCGCGGTCAGCGTGGCCCTCCTGCCCGTCTTCATGGTCCTGCTCGGACTCGAGGCCAAGGACAAGATGCACGAGCGGTGGGACGAACAGCTACGACTGGCCGGCTACTTCGGCGACGTGGTGCGCGGCATGAGCGTCTTGAAGGCCCACAATCGCTCGCGCCACAACATCGATCAGCTCGACGAGGTCGGTCGACGACTCCAGCGCAGCACCATGTCGACCCTGAGGGTCGCCTTCTTGTCGAGCTTCGCCCTGGAACTCCTGTCGTCGCTCGCCACGGCCCTCGTCGCCCTGGTGCTGGGCATCCGCTTGATGAATGGCTCGTTGCGTCTCTCCACGGCCCTGGCGGTCCTGCTCGTCACGCCGGAGGTCTATCTGCCGCTTCGTCGCTCGGCCGCGCAGTACCACGGCTCCTCCGACGGCATCGCGGCGGCCACGACCCTGCTCGACCTGATCGGCAACTCCCGGCTCGAGGCGGGAACCGCGGCTCCGACGACGGCGCCGAGAATCGAATGTCGCGGAGTGGACCTCGCGCGCGACCGCGCCGGCGCCCACGCCACCTTGAGTGGAACCATCGCGGCGGGGGAGTTGACCGTGTTGCGGGGGCCATCGGGCTCGGGCAAGACGACGCTCTTGCGCCTGCTCGCGGGACTGCGTGAGGTTGCGCCCGGACAGGTCCTGGTGGACGGCGTGGACCTGAGCGCCCTCGACCGCGAGCAGTGGCAGTCGCACATCGCGTACTTGCCCCAGGACCCCCGTCTGCCGGGTCGTTGCGCGCGAGAGGTCCTCGCGATGGGCGATGAGACGATCGGCGACGAGTCCATGCGAGAAGCCCTCGCGGCGCTCGACCTCGACCTCGACCTCGACCGCGAGATCGGTGAGGGCGCGGGCGCCCTTTCGGCCGGTCAGCGCCGCCGTCTAGCGCTCGCTCGCTGTCTCGTACGCCGTCCCACGCTCTTGTTGCTCGACGAGCCGACGGCCCACCTCGACGAGCGCAGCGAGGCTTGCGTTCGCGACGTCGTCGCGTCGCTCGACATGACTCGCGTGGTGGCGAGTCACCGCGACTTCCCCGCCGATCACGTCATCGACCTTGCGCACGAGGGGGCGAGCAATGTCTGAGTCCGCCGGCCTGGTGCGCGCCGCTCTGCGACGCGAGCGACGCGCGGTGCGCGTCGCGCTGGCCTCGGGTCTCCTGGTCACGCTGTGCACGGTGGGCCTGGCCTCGACGTCGGCGTGGCTGATCGTGCGCGCCGCGCAGCGACCCAGCGTGCTGTCCCTGACCGTGCCCATGGGGCTCGTGCAGCTCTTCGCCCTGGCCAAGGCCGCCGGCCGCTACCTCGAGCGCACCCAGACGCACCGGGCCGCGCTGGGCGCGATGGCCCACGTGCGCGCCGACGTGGCCCGTGACCTCGAGCCCCTCTTGCCCGCGGGACTCGGCCCGCGCAGCGCCGAGGTGGTGGACCGGGTCCTCGGGGACGTGGAGCGGGTCCAAGACCTCTTGACCGCGGTGGCCGGTCCGCTGGTGACCAGTGTGGCGGCCGCCCTCGTGAGCGCCATCGTCTGCGGCGTCCTCAACTGGGTGTGCGGGCTCATCCTGCTCGCGGCCATCGCGATCGACGCCGTCGTCCTCCCCGCCGTCGCGCTGCGCCAGGGGGCGGCGAGCTCTCGCGAGAGCGACGCCGTGCACGGCGAACTCACCTCGCTCTTCGACGAGGCCGCCCAGAGCGGCGACGAGTTCGTCATGGTGGGGGCGAGCCGTTCGCTGTTTCGCCGTCTGCGCGAGCTCGAGGGGCGGGCCGACGCGGCCAGCGCTCGCCGGCGCGCGGTGACGGGGCTGGTGTCGGGACTCGCCGTCCTCGTCAACGGCCTCGCCGCGCTCAGCACCGCGCTGGTGAGCGTGCAGGCGCTGCGAGCCGGTCACGTCGCCGCGGCCAGCGTCGCCGTGCCGGCGCTGACCACCCTGGCCGCGCTCGAGTTGGTGAGTGGCGTCGTCGGAGCGGTCGTGAGCGCCTCGCGCGACCGTTCGGCGATGCAGCGACTCGACGCCCTGAGGGGTCGACCGCGTCCGGTGCGCGAACCCGACCACGCGCTACCCGTGACGTCGGCCTCCGAGGTGACCCTCGATGAAGTGACCCACGGCTACTCGAACTCGCCCGTGCTCGTGGGCGTCGACGCCACGCTGGTCGCCGGTGACGTCGTCGTGCTCGAAGGACCGAGCGGGGGAGGAAAGACCACCGTGGCGCGCCTGATCGCGAAGTTCCTCGACCCCCACGCGGGAACGCTGCGTCTCGACGGTCGGGACTACTCGCAACTCGCTTCGCAGTCCGTTCGTGAGTTCGTGGGCCTGGTGGACGACGCCCCGCACGTCTTCGACGGCACCCTCGGCGACAACCTCCGCCTGGCGAGGCCCGAGGCCAGCGAGGAGGACCTTCTCGCGGCCTGCGAGATCGCCGGTCTGGGTGACTTCGTGCGGGGGCTGCCCGACGGGGTGGGGACGCGCCTCGGGGGCGTCGCCACTGGCTTGTCGGGTGGCGAGCAGCGGCGTCTCGGCGTGGCCCGAGAGGTCCTCGCGAATCGACCGGTGGCCGTCTTCGACGAGCCCACCGAGGGACTCGACGACGCCACAGCCCGAGCGCTGCTCGATTCGCTGCGCGAGCACTACCGCGACGGCGTTCTCCTGATCATTTCCCACCAGGACGCCCAACGTCTCGAAGGCGCTCGACGCTGGCGCCTTGAGGGTGGCCGTCTGCGCGAGATCGACATCGAGGAAGCATCGGCACCGTGACCTGCATCGGGACCCCGCCTCCGACATTTTCCGCCGCAGTGAGTAGAATTGGGACGATGAGTCTTCACGACCCCCGCAGTGCAGTGGTGCCGTCGCGGCACCCTTTCTGGTCAGTCGACGCGTGAGCGAGGACACTCTCGCCCGAGAAGAGCGCGAAGAGCGCGTCGGATCGCTCAAGCCGGTCATCGACGTCATCCCCGACGCCGCGTACGAGAACCCGACGTGGAAGGGAATGAGCTACTTCGCCCGCGACGCGGTCATCTATCTCGCCACCATCGCCGCGTTGATCTTCGTCGCCAACCCCTTCGCCGACGCCGCCCTCGACGTCCTGGCCATCCTCGCGGTCACCGGCCTCTTCGTGGTGGCTCACGACAGCGCCCACGGCGCCTTGTTCAACACCAAGCGCAAGAACTCCATCATCGGCCACGTCGCGATGCTGCCCTCGTGGCACGTCTTCGAGGCCTGGGTGCTCGGGCACAATCGCATCCACCACGCCTTCACGGTGCGCCAGGGTTACGACTTCGTGTGGCACCCGGTGACCGCCGAGGAGTACGCCGCGCTGTCTCGCTGGTCCAAGGTGATGCACCGCATCGAGTGGTCTTGGTGGGGAGCCGGTTTCTACTACCTCAAAGAGGTGTGGTGGCACAAGATGATCGCCTTCGCGCCGCCCGCGCGCTGGGTCAAGGCCATTCGTCGCGACCGCCTGATGACCGCCACCTTCATCCTCGTCATGGCCGTTGGACTGGCCCTGACCGCGTGGGCGCGCACGCACTCGGTGGGCGCCATGGTGTGGTTGATCCTTCGCGCCGAAGTCGTCCCCTTCCTCGGCTTCATTTGGATGATCGGATCGGTGGTGCACGTGCATCACGTGGCGCCGGACATCCGATGGTGGAAGCGCAACGACTGGAACAAGTTCAAGGGCCAGATGGAGGGCACCACGGTGCTGCGCGTGCCCAAGGGCGTCAATTTCTTCTTCCACTGGATCATGATCCACTCGCCGCATCACGTCGACATGCGCATCCCCATGTACAACTTGGAGATGGCCGCCGAGGCGATCGAGAAGCACTACCCCGACGTCGTGCACGACGCGCCGTTGCGCTTCCGTGACTTCCGCCGCAACACCCGCGCCTGCAAGCTCTACGACTTCGAAGAGGGGCGTTGGATGACCTACGCCCAGGCCCGGGCGTTCCTCGACGCCACCGCCGCCTGAATCACGGCGCAGTCTCTAGCCTCACGGCGCAGCAGACCCTGTAATTACACCGGTGAATGATGTGCGCAACTTGGGGTTAGACGGTGCAAAAGTGTCCGCCGCGTGAGGAAAACGGTGCAAAACCCGACCAAACCTGGGCAAAACTTCTCGATTTCGTCGCGGGGCCTTCACGGGGGGATTTCCTGGTGGCATTGTTGTTCTCGTAGTCCACGCAGTACCTGCCGACGAAGTCCGATCCGAAAGGAGAGGGCGGAGGAAGTGTGAGGGGCCCCGCAAGGGGAAAGGAGCACTTCGGCGGCGAGAGGAGTTCGGTCCGATCGTCGTGACGGTGAAGGGTGTGGAGTACCTGCCGTCATTCGGTAGCCCGTCCGACACGGGATGGCGAATGATGTGCCTCGGAAACCCCGAGGGGCGGGTGAGTTTCGGCTCACTGGTCACTCGGGGTTTTCGGCCGTTCCGGGACGAATTGCCCTTTTTCGACTCCTCGCTCGTCCGGGTGCACAAACACGGTAAGAAAGTGTGGACCCGAGACAGGACGTTGGCATGAGGGCTGCACGAGAGCGCCAGTTCCGCGCGATCGCCGATGAGGCGACGCCGGCGATTGGCGCATACATTCAACGACGCATCTATCCCCTGAGCCCTTCGGACGTCGACGACCTGGTCGAAGAAGTGCTCATCATCGCGTGGCGCCGTCTCGACGACATTCCCGCCGACGCGGTCGTGCCCTGGTTGATCGGGGTCGCGCGCAACGTCCTGCGCAACGCGCATCGCAAGTATCGCCGTGGCGAGCTGGCCACCGCATCGCTGGCCCCTGCGCACCACGACGCGTCCGCGGAGGAACGCGTCATCGCGGACGAGGCGGTCCGCAGCGCCCTCGAGGCGCTCAGCGAGGACGACCGCGACATCGTCTTGATGCACGCGTGGGACGGACTCAGCTCCGCGCAGATCGGGACGATCCTCGGCATCACCACCAACGCCGCGGCCGTGCGGCTCTCTCGCGCCCAGGAGCGCTTTCGTTCGCACTTCAGTTCGGTGACGGTCGGTTGAAAATTCTCGCAGTTCGAGACATAAGTACTTCAGAGCGAAGGAGAACGCTATGAAATCGATTGACGAACGATTGGCCGATGCCAATCCGGTGAGTGAGGGCTACTTGCCTCCCGCCTACGAGCAGATGTTGACCCGCGCGATGAGCCAAGCCCGCCACCGCGATCCAGTGTGGAGGACCTTCCGACTTCGCGTCGGCGGATCGGTGGCCGCGGTCAGCGCCCTCACGGTGCTGGGCGTGAGCGCCCTCAACGGAGCGGGGTCGGCCTTGCCGGTGCTCGGCTTCTCCGCCTCGGCGGCGACGCCCGCGGCGAGTTCGACCAGCGCCAAGGGGGTGCCGACGCAGGGAGAGTTCATGGTGCCGCGGCAAATGAACTACGTCTTCACCGGTGGCGACGCCTTCTCGAGCGACGGCGGCTCCGCCCCGGTGTACGCCCTGTCGACGCCGAGTGACGTCCACGCCACGCTCGAGAGCGTCGCGGCGACCCTCGGCGTGACGCTCGCCACCACCGCGGTCAACCAGGGGAAGGGTTACTACGACACCCAGGGCGACGGCTACGCCGGCAGCATCTCCAGTTACAACGGGGTCAGCAGCTGGTTCATCTACCAGTCGTCGGGCTCCGGAGTGTCGGGTGCCACAGGAGTGGTCACTCCTCCCACGGTGTCGTCGTCACCCGCGAGCGCGACCGGCGCTAGCGGCGCAACCGGGGCAACCGGGGCAACCGGGGCAACAGGCTCGACTGGCGCGCTGGGGTCCACGTCGGCTGGCTCCAGCGGCGCCACGGGGAGCACCGGGGCAACGGGTGTCTCGGGTGCTTCCGGCGCCACCGGCGCCACCGGTCCGGTCCCGGCCACTGGATCCCTGGCCGACCAGGCCCTCGGCTACGTCAAGGCCCTCGGTGACTACAGCGCCGGCCAGGCCAGCGAGAGTGTCAGCGGCGGCATCACGACCATCACCGTTCCGCTGTTGATCGACGGGCACGCGTCCGACATGACCGACTCGTTCAGCTTCAACAGCGATGGCACCCTGCACCAAGCCTCGGGCGACCAGTTCACCCTGACCCCGGTCGCGACCTATCCGCTGATTTCACCGGCGGACGGGGTGAGCCAGATCAACGCCCAACTCGGGGAGTTCAACCACTTCATCGCCTACGGAGCGGTGGCCACGCCGTCGATTGCTCGAAGCACGGTGGCGCCGCAGGCCTTGTCAACGGTGGCGCCCGTCACCGTCGCGATGAGCCCGGCCACGGGTGTCACTGGTGCCACGGGTGCCACGGGTGCCACGGGTGCCACTGGTGCCACGGGTGCCACTGGTGCATCCGGTGCAACCGGTGTTACTGGATCGACCGGCGCGACTGGATCGACCGGCGCAACCGGTGCCACCGGAGTCACGGGAGTGAGCGGCACTACTGGTGCCACGACCACCACCTTGGGTGGTCTGCACCGTATTGGGCCCTTGATGTATTCGAGCACGGCCAAGAACGCCTCTGGAGTCTCGGGAGCGTCAGGTGCCACGGGGACTAGTGGTGCGACCGGGCCGAGCGGAGCGAGCGGCGTGAGCGGTGCCACGGGTGTTGTGGGAACGACCACCACCACTCTGGCGCCCGAGACGGTCAAGTTGACGTCGGAGACGATGCAGTACGCCTCCTTCGAGATGAAGGGCGGGGTGTGGATGGAGTTGCCGGTCTATCTGTACACCGGCACCGTGGTGAACGGTGGCTACCAGGTCAGCTTCCGAGTGGTCCCGCTGCCCTCGCAGTATCTCGACTTCGCCACGACCACCACCGCGATTCCGATGGGCGCACGGTAACGCGACGACGAGAGCGGCGGGCCCGGCAACGGGCTCGCCGCTCTGTCAAAAGAGGGACTGAGGCTCCGCGGGCTCGATGAGCTGGGGGCCGTCGTTGCGCACCGAACCCACTGCCGGGTCCACGCCGTAGTGCTGGAGGGTGCCGACGCGCGCGGGGCGGATCAGGTGCAGACGTTCATCCGGTCCCGCCGCACCCACGTCGAGCCAGTCGCCGGCGTCGGCGGGCTCGATGATGACCGGCATGCGGTCGTGGATCTCGTCCATGTCGTCACTGGGCGTGGTGGTGATGACCGTGCAGGTCTGCACGCTGGGGGCGTCCTCGGGGCCGACGGGGTCGCGCCAGTACTCGTAGAGTCCCGCGAGCAGCAGGGGCTCGGCGTCGACGCGGGTGAAGAAGTGGGGCTGCTTGTTGGCACCGGGGCGGTGGTCCCATTCGTAGAAGCCGTCGACGGGGATGAGGCAGGGTCGCTTCTTGAAGGCGGCGCGGAACGAGGGCTTCTCGGCGACCGTCTCGCCGCGGGCGTTGAAGAGGCGATTCGCCATCGCCGGATCCTTGGCCCAGCCCGGCAGCAGTCCCCAGCGGTAGCGATCGAGGACGCGCACCCCGTCGTGCTCGGCGACGCCGAAGAGACGACGCTGGGGGCCCACGTTCCAACTGGGGTGAGTGTGCTCCTCGAGGCCGGCCGCCAGTGTGGCGTCGAGGAGCCGCGCGAAGCGGATGGGTGGGCTGAACAGGGCAACGCGTCCGCACATGGGAACTCCTTCCACCAGTGACTTTATGGCCATTGGCGTCTGTGACGGGGAGTGGCTACTCTTACGAACATATGTTCGCTTTTTCTAGCTCACGCCCCCGTCTATCTGATGAATTGGTGGCCTCCCTGCGCCCCGTCGCCCTGGCCAAAACACGTCTCGTCCCCTTGGCGGAGCCCTGGACGTCATTGGTGCCCGGCGGAGGACTGCGCCGCGGTTCGACCGTGACGGTGCACGCCCGCCCGGGACTCGGCGGACTCAGCGTGGCGCTCAGCCTCCTCGGCGAGGCCAGCGCGCAGGGGCACTGGGTGGCCGTCGTGGGGGTGGACGACCCCGGCGTGGTCGCCATGTCCGATCTCGGGGTGGACCTGCGTCGGGTGCTCTTCGTCCCGCGGCCGCGCGGCGCCTGGGCTGAGGCCACCGCCGACCTCTTGGACGGGGTCGACATCGTGGTCCTGCGACCGCCCTCTCGCTGCTCGCACGGCGCGGCGCGCAAACTGATGGATCGGGTCCGTGAGCGAGGAACGGTGCTGATCGCTCTCACCGAGCCCAGTGCCGCCTGGCCGCTGCCCGTTGACCTCACCTTGCACCTCACCGCTTCGCGCTGGACGATGTCCTCGCGCCTCGACGCGCGCTACGTGACCCTGCGCGTCGGCGGTCGCGGCGAAGCGGCTCGCCGCGGTGAGCACGTGGTGATGCTTCCCGACGTGCGCGGCCGGGCGGTGGCGAGATAAGTGGAACGCTTGCTCGCGCTGTGGCTCGAGCCGCTCTGCGAGGAGCGGCCGGATGGATCGACCCTGCACGACCATCTGCGCCTCCTCGACGCGTTGGCGTCGCTGTGCCCCTTCGTCGAACCCGTGCGGCTGGGGCTATGCGTCTTGCCCCTGCGCGGGCCGAGTCGCTTCTTCGGCGGGGACGAGGCGGTCTTTGCCGCGGTGCGCGCCCTCGTGCGCGACGTGCTCGATCTCGACGTATCCCTCGGGGTGGGCGAAGGCCTGTTCTGCGCTGAGCTGGCCGCGCGTCAAGGGGTGGTGGTTCCCGCTGGCGCGAGTACGCAGTTCCGACGCCAACAGCCCTTGGCGGCGCTCGGGCACAAGGAACTCACCACCACTGGGAAGCGTCTGGGCCTCTATCGCGTGGGCGATTTCGCCGATCTCGATCCCGCGCGCGTCGCCGAGCGCTTCAGCGCGACGGTGCGCGTACTGCACCGAGTGGCTCGTGGGGAGATAGCCGAACTTCCCGGCCAGCGCGACACGCGTCTGGGCGCACGCCTGCGCGGCGCGCGGGGCGAGGACGCGGTGGGTGAGGAACAGACGGGGTTCTTCGGTCAGCGCAGCGCGGGGGACGAGCGAGCCCAGGCGGCGGCGCATCGGGTGCGTCACCGCCTGGGTCCCGATGGCGTGGTGGTGGCGCGTCTGCGCGGCGGGCGAGTGCCCGAGGACCGGGCGACTCTCACCCCGTGGGGCTCACCCGTGAAGGAATTACGTGACGACGCCCCCTGGCCGGGGCGTCTGGTGGGCCCTTCGCCGATCACCTCCCTGCACCAGCCCGTGGCGGTGGAGCTGCGCGACGCCAGCAACGAGGTCGTGCGCATGGGTGCCCGCGGGTCGCTGAGCGCTGCGCCGACCTCTCTCCTGCTGCTGCGCGGTTCGCGTCGCGCCATCTCGTGGTTCGCCGGACCCTGGCCCCAGGTGGAACGTTGGTGGGCCGCCCCGCGCCGTCGCGCGCATCTGCAGATCCTGCTGGACGGGGGAGAGGCGATGCTGCTCTGCGCCGAGGCGGGGCGTTGGTGGCTGGTGGGGATCTACGACTGATGGCGCAATACGGTGAACTTCACGCCCATTCGGGTTTCAGCTTCCTCGACGGGGCGAGTGACCCCGAAGAACTCGTCGCTGAGGCGGTGCGCCTCGGGCTCTCGGGCCTCGCCCTCACCGACCACCACGGCCTCTACGGCGTCGTGCGCTTCGCCGAGGCCGCCCGCGCCCTCGGCCTGGCGACCGTTTTCGGCACCGAGCTCACCTTGGACGCGCGTGACGATCGCGTCGGCGTGCCCGACCCCCAGGGCGATCACCTGGTCGTCCTGGCGCGTTCGCCCGAGGGCTACCGGCGCCTGTCGACGATGCTGGGCGAGGCCCACCTCGAACGCGGTGAGAAGGGGACGCCCCAGTTCGGTCTCGATCAAGTGGCGGGTTGCGCTGGGGAGTGGCTCGTCTTGACGGGCTGTCGCAAGGGACCGCTCACGCGGGCGCTGATCGAGGAGGGGCCGCGCGCCGCTGAACGAGAGCTGCTCGGCCTGGTCGAGCGTTTCGGTCGAGAGAACGTGGCCGTGGAGATCTGGGACCACGGGCACTTCGAGGACGTCGCGCGCAACGACGTCCTCGCGGAGCTCGCGGTGCGTCACGGGGTCGACCTGGTGGCGACCGGCAACGTGCACTACGCGCGGCCCGAGGACTTCGCCCGGGCCAACGTCGTGGCGGCCATCCGGGCGCGGCGCGAACTCGAAGAGATGCAGGGCTGGCTCTCGGCCTCGCCCCTGGCGCACCTGCGCGGCGACGCCGAGCAGCGCCGACGCTTCGCCCGCTGGCCGGGGGTGGTGGACCGGGCGGGGGAGCTGTGTGGCGAACTGTCCTTCGACCTGCGTCTGGTCGCGCCCAATCTGCCGGCCTTCGCGACGCCGCCGGGCATGGACGAGCAGCAGTACCTCACGGCGCTGGTGCACGAGGGGGCGACGCGCAAGTACGGTCCGCGGGAGAACGAACGCGTGCCCGGCGCCTGGCGCCAGATCGACCACGAACTCGGCGTCATCGGCGGTCTGGGCTTCGCCGGATATTTCTTGACGGTCTGGGACATCACCGAGTTCTGCCGGCGTTCGAACATCTACTGTCAGGGGCGGGGCTCGGCCGCCAATTCCGCGGTCTGCTTCGCGCTGGGCATCACCAACGCCGACGCCGTGAAATTGCACCTGTTCTTCGAACGCTTCCTCTCGCCGGCGCGCGACGGGCCCCCGGACATCGACGTGGATATCGAGTCGGGCCGCCGCGAGGAGGTCATCCAGTACGTGTACCAGCGCTACGGACGCCGCCACGCGGCCCAGGTGGCGGCGGTCATCACCTATCGTCCGCGCTCGGCCCTGCGCGACGTGGCCCGCGCCTTCGGCTACTCCGAGGCGGAGGCCAACCGCCTGCGCGATCAGGTCGACCGCTCGAGCATGACCGCGATGAGCGAGGAGGTGCCCGAGCTCGTGTTGGAGATGGCCACGCAGATGCTGAACCGTCCCCGCCACCTCGGCATCCACTCGGCCGGCATGGTGCTGTGCGACCGGCCGGTGCTCGAGGTGTGTCCGGTCGAGTGGGGGCGCATGCCGGGCCGCAGCGTGCTGCAGTGGGACAAGGACGACTGCGCGGCGATCGGTCTGGTGAAGTTCGACCTGCTGGGGCTGGGCATGCTCGACGCGCTGCACCGTGCCGTCGACCAGGTCGCCGCTTACCACGGGGTCACCCTCGACCTCGGGGAGCTCGAGCAGGAGGAGGCCGTCTACGACCTGCTGTGCGAGGCGGACACCGTCGGGGTCTTCCAGGTGGAGTCGCGCGCGCAGATGGCGACGCTGCCGCGCGTGCAGCCGCGCTGCTTCTACGACCTGGTCATCGAGGTGGCCCTGATCCGACCCGGCCCCATCCAGGGCAACGCCGTCAATCCCTATATCCGCCGTCGCCGCGGGGATGAGCCGGTGACCTATCTCCATCCGCGGCTCGAGCCCATCTTGTCGCGCACCCTCGGCGTCCCCCTCTTCCAAGAGCAGTTGATGGAGATGGCCGTGGCCGTCGCGGGTTTCTCGCCGGCCGAGGCCGACGAACTGCGCCAGGCCATGGCCGCGAAGCGCTCCGAGCTGCGCATGCTCAAACTCAAGAGCCGCTTCTACGCCGGCATGGCCGCCAACGGCATCACCGGAGCGGCGGCCGACCAGCTCTTCGAGGCGTTGGCCGCCTTCGCCAATTTCGGTTTCCCCGAGTCGCACTCGGTCTCCTTCGCGCACCTCGTGTACTGCTCGGCGTGGATCAAGGTGCACTATCCGGCGGCCTTTCTGGTGGCCCTGCTCAACGCGCAACCCCTGGGCTTCTGGTCGCCGCAGAGCCTGGTCGCCGACGCCCAGCGCCACGGGGTGACGGTGCAGCGTCCCGACGTGAACCGCTCGTGCGCCGACGCGAGTCTGGAGGGAGACCTCCAGCGTCCCGACGTGCGCCTGGGACTGGCGAGCGTGCGCGGGGTGGGTCGTGAACTGGCCGAGCGGATCGCCGAGGGCGCGCCCTGGAACGATCCCGAGGACCTCGTGCGCCGCGCGGGCTGCCAGCAACATCATCTCGAGGCGTTGGCCGCCGCCGGAGCGATGGACTGCTTCGGCCAGAGCCGCCGCGCACTGACCTGGACGGCTGGCGCGGCGGCTCAGAGCACCACTGACCGGCTCGAGGGGGTGGTGACGGGGCTTCGCGCTCCACGACTTCCCTTCACCACTGAGATGGAGCGGGTGGCCGACGACCTGTGGTCGATGGGCCTGACGCCCGAGGCGACGGCCATCGCCCTGGTGCGGGGCTGGCTCGACGAGCGCGGAGTCACGATGGCCGCTCGTTTGATGGGGGCGGAGGCTTCGCGAGTCACGGTGGCCGGAGTGGTGACGCATCGCCAGCACCCCGAGACGGCCAACGGGGCCGTCTTCCTCAACCTGGAAGACGAGAGCGGGCACGTCAACGTCATCTTCTCCAAGGGTGCCTGGGCGCGCTGGGGGAGCCTCGCGCGCAGTTCGCCGGCCCTCATGATTCGCGGAGCCCTGCAGCGCGGGCAGGGGACCCTGGCCCTTCAGGCGGAATCGGTCGAGGCCCTGTCGCTTGGCGCGACGACGCCATCGCGCGACTGGCGATGAGTCAGGCGGATAATCCGAGACGGCCCCACGGCTCGTTCGGGCACGGTGAATAATGGGAGTCGTGAGAGTCGCCGCCATACAAATGACATCGGGCGCGGACGTCGTCGCGAATGAGGCGGCCATCTTCCGTTTGGTCGAGGCGGCGAGCGACGAGGGCGCGCGCTACATCCAGTTGCCCGAATACGCGACCTATTGGGGACCGCGCAGCGGATACCGTGACGCGGCCAAGACCCTCGACGATGGATTCATCAAGCAGCTGCGTCTCCTCGCCAAGGGTCGCGCTGTCGCCATCCACCTGGGCTCGATGCTGGAGCCGGCTCCCGAAGGGCGTTTCTTCAACACCAGCGTCGTCCTCGGACCCGATGGAGAGGTCGCGGCGACCTACCGGAAGGTCCACCTCTTCGACGCCCAGCCGCCGGGGGGAGTGACGTACTTCGAGTCGGAGGCGATTACCGCGGGCTCCGAGATGAAGATGGTCACGGTCGACGACATGAAGCTGGGGCTCAGTATTTGCTTCGACGTTCGTTTCGCCGAGCTGTATCGGGCCCTTGCTCTCGCCGGTGCCGAAGTCTTCGCCGTGCCGGCGGCCTTCTCGGCGCAGACGGGTCCGGCTCATTGGGAGACTCTGCTGAGAGCGCGCGCGATCGAGAACCACGTCTACGTCGTGGCAGCGGCGCAAGCGGGTGTCACCACCGAAGGCTTCGCGACCCATGGGCATTCGATGGTCGTCGATCCCTGGGGTGTCGTCATCGCCGTCTCAACGGCTGAAGACGAGGATGTCGTCATCGCCGATATCGACCTTGCCGAGGTGGCGTCGCGTCGATCCCAGATCGAGGTACTGCGACTCCGGCGACCCGACGTCTATCGCCGCGACGTCGAATGAGCGCTTCGCCGCGCTCTTCACAGCCCGATTTGTGACGGCGTTGTCGTAAAGATGAGGCGGGCGTGAGGGCCCGTTGATAATCGCATTTTCCCTGAACAAAAAGGACTTTCGGCCTCCGGCGCCCTCTCGAATTCAACGTATGTTCACGAACATGAGGAAGTTCGAACGAGACCTTGGGTTCAAAGACGCGGGGAGGATCGACATGAGAATCATGCGCGAAAGCAGTCGGGTGGCGACTTCGCTGCTCGTCACTTTGATGGCGGCGGTGAGCTTCGTCGGAGTCGGCGCCGGCGTTGCCGGTGCCCGGCCACCTATCGGTAGTCCCTCGGTGTCGACCGATGATGCCACCTCGGTGTCGTCGTCGGAAGCGACGCTCAATGCCTACGTGTGGTCCCAGGGTGCCGAGACCACGGTGACCTTTTGCATGTCTGACTCGGACGTCGTGGTCGGATCGACACTTCAGAACTGCTTGAACTCGGGTCCGAACGCAGCGACGACGGGTGGTGTGGCTCCCTATGACGCTGTCGCCGCATCAGCGTCGTATCTCGCAACCGGACTAACAGAGAGCCAAACGTACTGGTTCCAGGTCATTGGAGAGAACTCAATGGGCACCTCGTATGGTGCAGTTCTCAGTTTCTCGACCCTTGGCCCCACCGGCCCCACCGGCCCGACGGGTCCCACTGGTCCCATGGGTCCTACGGGTCCCACGACTTACGCCCCCAGTATTTCTGGGGCGAGCATCACTGATGACGGAGTTGGGGGCGGTTCGCTCAGCGCTCCCGCACCTGGCGACACGCTGACCGCAGTTTCAAGCGGTGTCGATGGAGTCCCTTCTCCTTCGGAGAGTTACCAGTGGTTCTGCAACGGCACTGAGATTGTCGGAAGCACCAATTCGACCAGAATGATGTCGGCCGGACTCATCGGCTGCAACATCACCGTTCTCATCACCGAATCAAATGGTGTGTCGCCGGACGCTACTGCTACCAGTGATCCGACGGGTGTCGTGAGTGTGATTGGCCCGACCGGTCCCACCGGTCCCACCGGCCCCACCGGCCCGACTGGTCCCACCGGCCCGACTGGTCCTACCGGACCCACTGGCCCGACTGGTCCTACCGGACCCACTGGCCCGACTGGTCCTACCGGACCCACTGGCCCGACTGGTCCTACCGGACCCACTGGTCCCACCGGCCCGACTGGTCCCACTGGTCCCACCGGCTCGGCTCCCGGAATTGTCGCCGCTGGAATCAGCGATGACGGGTCCGGCGGTGGAACAGTCGCCAATCCCCTGACGGGTGACGTGCTGACGGCTCAGGCATCCGACGTGACGGGTTCGCCGACACCAAACGAGACCTATCAATGGAATTGCAACGGCAACCCACTGGTTGACGCGACGTCCTCTACCTACACCTTGACGAATGCTGATGTCGAATGCGCGATCTCCGTCACTATCTACGAAGACAACGGCATCGGAGATCCTGCCAGCGCAACCAGCGACTCAACTGGTGGCGTTGGATTCTCGGGCCCCACCGGTCCTACTGGACCCACTGGTCCTACTGGACCAACTGGTCCTACTGGTCCTACTGGTCCTACTGGACCTACTGGACCTACTGGACCCACTGGTCCCGTCAATGCTGCTCCGACCATCACATCCGTGACGATCACCGATGATGGTGCCGGCAGCGGATCCGTCGCCAACCCCGTGGTCGGAGACACCTTGAGCGC
>Ga0007854_10001361_pt1 | contig 15528 bp, 14 predicted proteins | sample CryBogCBH12Aug08_FD_60382 | JGI IMG/M metagenome (GOLD analysis project Ga0007854, IMG submission 60382) | Freshwater microbial communities from Crystal Bog, Wisconsin, USA - CBH12Aug08 | ecosystem: Environmental > Aquatic > Freshwater > Lake | place: Crystal Bog, Wisconsin, USA | collected...
GGCGATGGCCTTCTGCGATTCCTGTTCGGTCACGCGGGAGGCGGCGGCGCGGGCGTCGGCAATGATCTTGTTGGCCAGTTCGCCGGCGTCGGCCAGAATCTTCTGGCTGTCGGCCTGGGTCTGCGCGAGCTGGGTCTTGATCTTCTCGCTGTTGGCGACGCTCTCGGCGATCTTCGCCTTGCGCGCGTCCAGGATTTTGAAGACCGGCGCGTAGGCGAACCGCTTCAACACCAGCAAAACAATGGTGAAGTTGATCAACTGAATGATCAACTTGGACCACTGAATGCCAAGCATTTCGAGTGTCTCGTTCATGCGAGCCTCAAATTAGTGGGCTTTGCCGAGCACGAACGCCAGAATCGCCGCGCCTTCCGCGAGAGCGATGCCGAGAATCATGATGGCGACCACGCGGCCAAACATGCCAGGGTTGCGGCCGATGGCCATGGTTGCACCGGCGGCGGCAATGCCAATGCCGATGGCCGCGCCACCGAAGGCGAGACCGACGTGAATGTTTCCAGATATGTCTGCGAGCATCATATGTTTTATGTTTTGGTTGTTAGTTACTGCGTCCGTTCGCCGAAAGGTCTCCCGGTCGCAAATTGTTAAAAATTATTTCAATGGCCGTGTTCTTCGTCTGAATGGGAGCACAGCGTGCCTGCAAACACGATGGTCAGCATGGCGAACACAAACGCCTGCACCACGGCGACGAAAATTTCGAAAAAGTAAAACGGCAGCGAGAGGAGCAGCCCGGCGAAAAACGGTTTCGTTGTCATCGTCATTGCGAGCAGGGTTTCGCCGGCGAAAATGTTGCCGTAAAGACGAACCGCTAGCGCCAGCGGACGGACGAAAACAATCGAGAGCGCTTCCATGCTGCCAACAAACAAAAACATCAAAACAACCAGTGGATATAGCCATTTAGTTGAATCCACCTTGACGCCGAAGACGTGCTTGATGACGCCGATAAAACCGTTGTAGCGCAGCGCCCACACAAAAGTCATCACCAGAAAAACCAGTGCCATCGCCGTGGTCAGATTCGCATCCGAAGTCGGCGGACGCATGAACGGCAACTCCACATGCTCAACCGAACGCGGCAGTGAACTGAAAGCCTCGCCCGCCTTGACGGGCAGACCGTAACCGATACTGCCAACTCCAGGAAGCAGGTCAATGAAGTTGGAAAACAGCGCGAAAAGAAAAAATGTCACGGCAAACGGAAACACCCAGCGAGAAACTTTTGGTTCCAAAATCATGCCGGAAAGACTATCCCAACCTTCGACCATGCTCTCCAGTAGATTTCCCAGCCCAGTTGGAACCTTATCCGCACTCAACCGGCGCGTGCCAACTTGCACAATGCAAACAATCAAACCTACGACCACCCAGGACAATACGATAGAATTGGTGATCGGCACGGAGCCGATGTGAAACAGTGTCGGCGCCGCCATCGGCACCAGCGGGGCAGCATTTTCCTCCGTCGTCGGTTGCGCGATCGCCGAAGCGTCAATAGCAACAGTCTGCGCGTGTAGATTGACGGCGGAAACCGCTGCCAAAAACACGAAAGCTAAAATGAATTTGCAAATCTGATTCACAATTACAACAAGTCACTGACGACACGAAAACCTTGTAAGAAAACTTCGGTGCCAGAGCCGCAGAAAATGCCTCATCGTGAAAAAATTCACAAGCATATTTTCTACTTTTTTTGATTCATGAAACTTTCTGAACCATCACCAGCCGGCACGCAGTTCCGCTGCTGACGCGCCGCGCGCCCGCAAGGTTCGCAAGGACAATGCCTCATGCCGTTTGGCGAGCCGTTCGCCGTGTTCATCGCGCATCAATTCGCAATGAAAGAACTTTGGCGGCGTTTTTTCCAGCGCGCGATACAATAAAATTTGCCGCGCCGTGCTGACGAGCAAATCTTCGCCTCGAACCACTTCGGTTATTTGCATCAAGGCATCGTCCACGACGCAGGAAAGTTGATAAGCCGGCACGCCATCCCCGCGCCAAACCACAAAATCTCCAAAATCCTTGCCGGCAACAAACTTCTGTTCGCCAAGATGCTCATCGCAAAAAGAAATCACTTCGCCATCCGGCACGCGGAAGCGCCAGCTGAATTTTCGATTCCCAATTTCAGCTTTAAGATTTTTCCGGCACGTCCCGGGATAGATGGGCTCCTCGTCATTTTCCGGGTGCGGCGCCGTGATAGCCGACTGAATGTCTCTGCGCGAGCAAGTGCAGGGATAAATAAACCCGCCCACGCGCAAGGTTTCCAGCGCGGCGCGGTAAATATCCATCCGCTCGCTTTGATTATAGGGTGCAAACGGTCCGCTGAGGTCCGGGCCTTCGCTCCATTCCAAACCAAACCACCGCATATCTTCCCGCATCGCCTCGACGAACTCCATCTTGTAGCGGGTTGAATCCAGATCATCGTTGCGCAAGACTAATTCGCCGCCGTGTAACCGCGCGCGAGCCTGGGCCGTCCAGAAAGTTCGTGCGTGACCAAGGTGCAAAAACCCGGTCGGCGACGGCGCGAGTCGTCCGCGATATTTCGGACGGGCATTGGGCGATGGCGCATTCACAATCAACATAAAACAACGAACCGGCGACGGAACAAAGTTTTCTTTTCGCGGCAAAATTAATTTTCGGCATGGACATTTGCCGGCACAAAATTCCATAATTACTTTATGAACCTAATTAAATCGCTCACGCAGCGCCTTTCGCTGCCTCAAACCTCCCTGTTCCTGGTTTCAGCGTTCGCCGCGACCGGCACTTTCGCCCAATCCAACGACCCGCTGCCGTCTATTGAGATTCAAGCGAACCGCGTCATGGCGCCGATGCCGCCGGCTTTTTACGGGCTGATGACGGAAGAGATTAATTATTCCTACGAAGGCGGTCTTTACGGCGAACTCATCCGCAATCGCGCGTTTAAAGCCGATGCGATCAGCGAGGGCATCAAGGCGGAGGTCTATGATCCGGCCAAAAACTATCCGGTGCAAATCGCGACGGAAAATCCTCCGAAGTTCTGGAGCGCGCTTGGCAGTGCCAAACTTTCGCTCGACACCAATAATATCCTCAACGACGCCTTGAACGTCAGTTTGCGCCTTGAGGTCTCGGGGGCTTCGGCCAAGACGCCCGCCGGCATTGCCAATGACGGATATTGGGGGATTCCCGTGCGCCCGAACACGTCGTATCACGCCTCGTTCTTTGCCAAGGCGAAAAATTTCAACGGCCCGCTGACGGTTTCTCTGGTCAGTGCGGATGGCAGCAAGGTGTATGCGAGCGCGGAAGTTTCCGGGACGGGCAGCGATTGGAAAAAGTTTGAAGCCACGCTCACCACCGGGAGCGATATTACGCCTTCCAAGGAAAATCGCTTCACCATCACCACCACGAAGCCGGGCAATTTCTTCAACCCTCACGGCACCCTCTGGCTGCAACAGGTTTCGCTGTTCCCGCCCACGTTTAAAAACCGCCCGAATGGCGATCGCGCGGATATTTCCCAACTCTTGGCGGACGCACAACCCAAGTTCCTGCGCTGTCCCGGCGGCAATTACGTCGAGGGCGACTTTTTCAACCAGCGTTTTGACTGGAAGAAAATGGTGGGACCGCTCGAGCAGCGGCCCGGTCACCGCAGTTGCTGGGGTTATTGGTCCACGGACGGTTTTGGCCTGCCCGAATTTCTCGGTTGGTGCCAGGATTTGAACATGGAACCGGTGCTGGCGGTTTTTGCAGGCTATGTGCTCAAACATGATTACGTTCCCGCCGGACCGAAACTGGCGCCTTACGTCCAGGACGCGCTTGATGAGATTGAATATGTCACTGGAGATGCCTCGACCAAGTGGGGGGCGCAACGCATCAAGGACGGTTATCCGAATCCCTTCCCGCTGCACTATGTTGAAGTCGGCAATGAAGACTGGTTCGACAAGTCCGGCAGCTATGACGAACGCTTTGCGCAATTTCATGACGCCATCAAGGCGAAATATCCGCATTTGCAACTCATTTCCACGGCGCCGGTGAAAAGTCGCGTGGCCGATGTGAACGACGAACACTATTATCTCTCCGAGGAAGCCATGGAGGCGCAATCTTTCCTGTATGACACGCGCGACCGCGCGGCCAAGACGAAGATTTTTGTGGGCGAATGGGCCACGCGCGTGGGTTCGCCGACGCCGAACATGGCTGGCGCGCTCGGCGATGCCGCGTGGATGTGCAATCTCGAACGCAATGCGGACATTGTCATGATGCATTGCTACGCGCCCTTGTTCGTGAATGTCAGCGATCTCGGCGCGGGCCGTTCGATGCAGTGGAAATCCGACCTCATTGGCTACGATGCGCTGAACAGTTACGGCTCGCCGTCGTATTATGCGCAAAAGATTTTCAGTTTGCACACCGGCGACGAAGTTCTCGGCACCGCGGCGGAAAATCTCCCGACTTATACCTGGCAACAAGCCGGCAAAAAGAAGAATGGTGTCGAACAACCGCCCACAACGCGGCACGTAAAATCACTTTTCTACTCCGCAACGCGGGATTCCAAGCGTGGAAAAATCCTCGTCAAGATTGTGAACCGCTCAGATGCGGCGCAAGACGTGAAGCTTGACATCACCGGCGCAACTTCTGTGTCCGATACGGGAACGGCCACGGTGTTGAAGGCGGCGAATCGCGACGAAACGAATTCGCTCAACGATCCGCAGCATGTTGTGCCGGTCACGGAATCGGTTTCCGGCCTCGGGACGAGCTTTACCCGTTCGTTCCCGCCCTGTTCCATCACCGTGCTGGAACTCGACGCGAAGTAAAACAGTTTGGATGTTTGTTTGGGTCCGCCCTACCTGTATCCTTTCCCCGGGGAGGTGGTCGCAGCCGCCGCTCTTGGGCAAATTTGGCGAAGGTGTGTATCGCATTTTATTGCTTAAGGCACCCAGACCGCCTTTGAAAGTATATGCGGAAATAAACCAGGCGGCGGCGAAAGTGTGCTAGGGTCAATTCTATGAACAACTTTAACAGCCTGTTGCCGGCCTTCGTGGTCGTGCCCATCGTGGTGAAGGCGGCACTACTGCTGGCGGAATGCAATCCGCGCCGCGCGCCCTTTCGGGCGGCTTTGCCCGCCGCGGGAGAATTCACTGCGCGCGCCAACCGGATAACGGTTTTGCTCGAAGGGATGTTAGCCAACTCAGGCTGGAGTCACGCGGGCTTGAAGAATTGAACGAAAGCGCGCGGCGGAACACGGTTCCTGACGGGAAAGCCAACGGCATTGGCGGCGCGCGGGCCGGCGGCGGTCACAGGAGCGCTTTCACCAGCAGGAAAACGCCGAACGCAAGCAAGCCGCACGGCAGCAGCACGGACAGGTAAAGGAGACTGGCGAGCTGGTTGAACCGCCATTGCGCAAACAAGGTGCCGGCGGCTTCCATGACGAGAAATAATCCAAACGCCGCGAGCAGAACCTTGACGCTGCACCACGCCGCCGGCCAGTCGAGGATCTGGGCCCATTTGGAATTCATCGCCACTTGCAGGGAGGCCATCAGGCTGCCGTGGGTCTGGTCGGGAATCAGCATAATGCCAACCAGCAAGGCCAGACCAATGATCAAATCACGAACGATTGCCGAAGTCACTTTGGATCGGGTCATGGATACAACAAGTTAGGGTGAACTTGTGGAAAGAAGATAGGCAACGGCGGCGGACTGTCAAGCGGCGGAGGCTTAATTTATTTTGGAACCCAGGCTCGGGCCGGCATCAACGCAATCAATTCAAGCGACAGTTAGCGGCAGGCAGGTCGCATTCCGCAAATCCGGACACGCGGGCGGACGGCGGAAATATTCAGTTGGGAGAGATAATGCCCGACTCATACTTCTTGATGCAATCAGGACAGAGGCCGTGGGAAAAGACGGCATCCGAATGCTCGCCGATGTAGGATTCAACCTTCTGCCAGTAGCCGTGGTCGTTGCGGATGTTTTTGCAGGCGGCGCAGATGGGCAGCAGGCCGGTGAGCTTACGGACTTCGCCGGCCTTGACGGTGAGGCTTTGGATGAGGCGCTCGCGTTCGCGGTCAATGTGCTTCTGCCGGGTGATGTCACGGGCGATGGCCGCCGCCCCGACCACCCGTCCCTCTCCATTGCGGATGGGAGAGATGATGACGGAAATGGGGATGAGGCGACCATCCTGGTGCCGGCGCTCGGTATCGGCAAAAGTGATGGTGCGCCCGCCGCGCACGGCGGTGAGGATTTGCAGCAGTTCATCGCGCCGGTGTTTCGGGAACAGCAGGGTGATGGATTTGCCAATGATGTCCTCGGTGCGGTAGCCGTAGATGCGTTCAGCGGCGGGATTCCAACTGGAAATGATGCAATTCAAATCCTTCCCATAGATGGCGTCCTCACTGGAATCCACAATGGAGGCGAGGAATTGCATGGCGCCCTCCGCCCGCTGCCGATGCCGGCGACTCTCGGCGGCGGCCAGTTCATTCTCCAGCACAGTGCCGAGCCGGCCAAGGTCGGCGCGCAGCAAATAGTCGCTGGCCCCGGCTTTCATGGCTTCGACTGCGGCGGCTTCGCCGTAGATGCCGGAAATCATGATGAACGGGAGGCTGGCGCTGATGTGTCTGACGAAAATCAGGGCATCCAGTCCACTGAAACCGGGAAGCAGATAATTCGCTATGACGGCATCCCAGGTTTGATGTTTCAAGGCGTCAAGCAAACCGGCCTTGTTTTCCACGCGCCGGTGGATGGGCGCGCAGCCCTGCTGCCTCAATGCATCAATAATCGACCCGGCCCCGGTTTCGGTGGGTTCAACCAACAGGATGCGAATTTGACCACGAGCCATAAAGCGTGAGTTTCCCAAACAACCTTTGCAACATCGCACGGAGCATCCAGCTGTCAAAAAATATTATCGGCGGCGGCGGATTAGGTTTGACGTGCGAAAAGCGGAGGTATAACCAGAGCTGCTTGTCCACGCGCATCGGCATGATGAACGGACGGGGTTGGCTAATTAAAGCAGGCCTGCCCCGGCTCTGCCGGATTATTTTGCTGGGCAGTTGCCTGTTCGGCGGCTGGAAAGTTTTGAGCGGCGAGACCAATGCCCCCGCCGGCCCGCATCAGCGCTACGGCGTCATCATCAACGGCGACACGAGCCCGTGGCATCTTTACAATGTGCGCTGCGCGCGGTTTGTGCTCCTGCTGCATGATTATCCCGGCAGCAACATCTACACGCTGTCACAGGGCTTCACCGCACCAAACCGGTTTGAATTCTTCGGCGTCATGCGCGATTTGGCGAAGGTGGTGAAATCCAACGACACGGTGGTCATTTACACCACCGGCCACGGCGGGCGCGACCACACAGGCTGCAGCTATGCCGACCTCGGCGTGAACGGCGGCATCTCGTCGCGCGAACTGGTGGAAAGTCTCCGGTGGCTGCACAACCCCAACCTGATTTACGTCGGCGACCAATGTTATTCCGGCGAATTCCTATCCGCGCTGGCCGGCGCGGGCTTCAAGTGCGTGGCGGCGACCGATGCGGACGAAACGCACGAGGCGAGCTGTGTGCGGTTCGCAGGCAATTTCTGGCGCGCGGCGCGGGGTTATGTTGTGGATCCGCAGATGGACCGGAACTTCGCGACGCATCTGGTCACGAACCGGATCGAGACGGTCAAGGGCGCCTTCGATTACGCGGCGGCGGCCAACAAGCGGGAAGGCCGGGCGGATTTTGAGCGGTGGCTTTTTTATGCCTCGCCGGGCCGGGAAAACTTCGGGTTCGGGGATTAAGCCGGCACAGGCAGAAGCTGGATTAAAACGGAGGAAATAATCCGTCACTCGGCAGGTGCTGTCGGAACGGTTCCGCCTTCGATGATGCGTTGCACCTCGGCGGCGAGGGCGCTGGGCCGAAAAGGTTTGGTCAGGTAAAGCACGGCACCGGTGTTTTGGGCAGCCTCGCGGGTGATGGTTTGGCCTCGGGTGGTCAGCATCAGCACGGGAATGCCCGCCGTCTCCGGCTTGGCTTTCAGCTGCTTCAACGCGCTGAGTCCATCCAGTTCAGGCATGGTCACATCCATGACAATAAAGTCAGGTTTTTCCTGCGTGGCGAGCGCTACGGCCTGCACGCCGTCGGTGGCGGTGATGATTTCATGCCGAAGCTTTTTAAGGCTCAGTTTGATGAGCATCAGCATGTGAGGCTCATCATCCACGATAAGGATTTTTTTAGCGGTGTCAGTCACGGTTCAGGGTGCCTGGAACATCTTCGGCTCGGGCGGTGTTTCCGGCAAGCAGAAATCATCGCGCGCAATCAAAATGGGTTCAGATTTCATGCTCAAGGTCAGGCTTGGTGCGCGGTCAGCCAACCTGCGAGCGCGAGCGCGGACTTGTCCGCTAGTTCATTAACCGCCGGCAGAAGTTCGTGGACTTTTGGGAGCTGCTGCTCGCGGGCGAGGGTTTCCAACTCCAGCATTTTCGCCGGCACCAACCCCAGCCCGAGCGACGCCGAGATCCCCTGGATGGAATGCGCGAGCCGGGAAAACTCCTCCCATCGACCGGCGGCGGCATGTGTGTGCAGCCGCGCGATTTGTTCGGGAAATTTCTCCAAAAATTCGCTCACGACAGTGCAGACATCCTCAGCGTCCAGATCTTCCAGCATCAGGTCGAGCCGCGACTGATGAAACAAAAGCGGTGCCGGTGATTCGACAGTCGGCAGCGAAACCTCCGGCGCCACCGAAGGCTGCTGACTTCGCGCCAAGATGCGCTCAAGTTGCTGGGCGGTGAACGGCTTGGTGATGTAATCGTCCATGCCGACGGCCAAACAGCGTTCACGTTCGCCGACCAGGGCGTTTGCGGTCAACGCGATGATGTAGGTGCGCGGCGTGCCAGGCTGCTTTTTCTCCCGCTCGCGGATGGCGCGCGTGGTATCGTAACCGTCCAGTTCCGGCATGTGACAATCCATGAGGATGACGTCATATTTTTTCTGTTCCACCTTGCGCAGCGCCTCCCGCCCGTTCACCGCGGTGTCTGCACGCTGGCCAAAACTTTCTAAGACGAGTTCGCAGAGTCGGCGGTTGGTCGGGTGATCTTCCGCCAGCAGGATACGCAGCGGCTTGAGGTCGGGGCGGGCCGAGGTGCGTCCCAGTTTGGCGGCCCGTTTTTTCGCAGTGCCCCTGCCCTCGACCGAATCGGTCACGCTGTCAAACAATTGCGAGGCCTTGACGGGCTTGAGATAGACACTATGAAAAACTTCAAGGTTGGTTTCTTCATGCGCCACAGCGGTGATGGGATTGGCCAGCAGCACGCGATGCACGCCCTGGGTGTGCGTCACCAAAGAAACCCGCGCTGAAGGGTCGGCCTCCACGAGCAATTCATCATCCATCACGATCAGTTGCGGACGTTCCGGCACCGGGCACTTATTCAGGTGGGCGAGCAGCTCCCGGTAGCTTGGCACAAACACCGGCTCGATGCCCCAGCGCCGGAGATATTCCGACAACGACTCTGTTTCCAGCGGATGTTTCATCGCCACCAGCACGCGCGCCGCCGCAACGTTGGGGTGGCTCACAGTGGCGGCATTGGTCGACACGAGACCAAACGCCAGCTCCACCCAGAAAGTCGAGCCAATATTCGGCTGGCTTTGCACGCCAAGCTGGCCTCCCATTTTGTCCACGAGCCGGCGCGTGATGGCCAGGCCAAGGCCGGTGCCTTCAAACCGCCGCGACGATGACGAATCCACCTGCACGAACGGATTGAATAATTTTTTTATCTGCTCCGGCGTCAGACCGATGCCGGAATCACGGACTTCAAATCGCAGTTTAACGGAGGTCTCGTCCTCGGCAATTTTCGAAACGCGCAGGCTTACCGCACCGCGCTCGGTGAACTTGACGGCATTGTTGACCAGGTTCAAAAGCACCTGCCGCATCCGGGCCGGGTCGCCAACAAGCCGTTCGGGAACTTCGTGGTGGACCACGCTCGCGAGGGCCAGCGCTTTTTCCAGCGCGCGATGCGAAACCACATCCAGCACGCCGTCCACCAGCGAACGAAAAATAAATTCCTCGGACGAGATGACCAGCTGCCCGGCCTCAATCTTGGAAAAATCCAGCACGTCATTGATGATTTCCAGCATCGCCGCGCCGCTCTGCGAAACAGCATCCGCCAACTCACGCTGGCGCGCGCTCAAATCCGTCTTCCGCAGCAAATCCGCCATGCCGATGACGCCGTTCATTGGCGTGCGAATTTCATGGCTCATCACCGCCAAAAAATCGCTTTTCGCGCGGTTCGCCGCCTCGGCCTCGTTCGCCAGCGCGTTGGCGCGGTCGCGCTCGCGCTCGATGCTGACGCGCGACTGATCGATGTCCTCGATCATGCTTAACATGACGGCGCGGTTGTGTTCCAGTTCCTGCGCGCGCCGCGCAAGATCTTCGGACGAATGCCGCAGCTTGTCCTCGACGGCCTTTTGGGCGGAAATGTCCGCGATGATCCCGATGAGTTCAACCACTTGATTTTCTTGTCGCACCGGATGCAGCGAAACCTGGCAGATAGCTTGATAACGCGGCGTGTCGAGTTCAAACCGCTGGGGCAGCCCTTGCCATGCGCGCTCAAAAAATTCCAGCTTTGCCCCATCGAAAATCAACACCTCGATGCCGCGCTGCTCGACCTGCTCCGGTCTGACATTGAGCCGCTTGAGCAGTTCGCCGCGCGCCAGTGAGATCTGAAAGCGTTCGCCGTTCTTGCGGCAGCGGAAAATCACGTTCGGCTGCAAATCCAGCGTCAGTTCGAAGTAATTGCTGATCTGCCGCACCTGGTTCGCGGCGTCGCGGCGGATGCGCTCGTTGGCCTCGGACAATTCCACCGACGCCACTTCAAGGGTGTGTTCGAGAAATTTCTTGTTTTCCTCCAGCTCGTCATAGGCGCGGTTGACGGAGTCCAGAAATGCCTTCATTGGCAGGTCGGCGTCGAACGCGCGACCTTCCAGATGTTTGCGGAGCTGGCGTTGGAGCAGCGGGTTCATCTCACGACTTTTCCGAAATCACGGTGATGGTCATGGTCTGGTTGTGCAGTTCGCTAAAATCACTGCCGGCGGACGGACACGCCTCGCCGTAGGAATAAAAGCCGACCGCCGCCGCATGCTCCGGCAAGGTTTGCACCACGGCTTCCAATTCTTCCTCTACACGCTGTCCCATCACGAGCCGCCGACCGACACAACTGACGAGAATCGCCAACGACGCACCGGCAGCGGGCTTTGCGCGCAACGCATCGGCTCCCGCATTGGCGGCACCTTCAACAAGTTGATCGTCGCTCGCCTTCATCAGCCGCGCATACCAGCCCTCGGGCATGTCGCCGGCAAAAGTCAACGACTGCTTGGCTTCATCCACAGCAAGAATCGTCCGGACGAGTCCGGATTTGTCCAAAATATCCTTGGTGAGTTCGAGTGGAAACAAAAGTCCGGTGGCCGGCAAACCGGCGGCGCGTTCGCCGAGATAACGTTTGTAAAGCGCAAGCGCCGGCTGGCCGTCCAACTCGCTCAATGTGTTGCCCGCCGACTTCGTGATGCGGCGACGCGGACCAAAACCTTCCCAGCCACCGCGCGAACCGTAGCCCACGACGACATCCGGCCCATAAAATCCGACGGCGACAATCTGGTCATGCCGCACTTCGTTGCCGAGACCGACGAGGGTTTTTTGAAAACGGGAGCCGTCGCCCGCGAGGCCGCCGGTGATGGCCACGCCACGCGCTAGCACTTCGCGAAAACCGGACACCAGCGCCGTTCCGTTCACCGTAAGACCGTCCGACAGGATTAGCACGTGGCGTAAATCCGGCGCATTCAATTTGGCGGCGGCCAGCCGGCCGACGGTTTGGCTGTCAGCACTGTTGGCGGTGGATTGGGCCACGGCGCGGATGCGGGTGGTTTTAAAATTCACCAGCGCGGCGACAATGGAATCGTCATACACGCGGCCGCCGAGAATTTCGCCGGCGGTGCTACAGCCGCAGACGACGGCTTGGGGAAATTGCGCCGCCAGCGCGTGCACGGCGGGCGCATCGCCGTCGAGTTGTGCGGTCGCGCCGAAATACAAAATCAATTCTGGCGGGGTTGTGAGTGGCGGCCAGTTCCAGCCGGTTTCCTTGGTCCAACGAACGGTGGTGGTATTCATGGTTTTTTTATTCAAGTTTGGTTGACGGATTGGTTTCAGTGACCGATGAAAAGTCGGGCGGGCGGCCGGCGGCGGCAAGCAGCTGGTTAATCTGCCGCTTCAATTCCAATACACGCGCCTCGCGGTTCAGCATCACGCGGTTGAAGCGCTCGAGTTCGGAAACGGTGTTGCGCAATTTTTCTTCGTCGCGCTTGCGCTCGGTCAGATCCGAAGCGACGCCAAGTGAGCCGATAAGGTGCCCCCGCTCGGCGAATAAGGTCGTGACTGACAGCAGCACCGGAAAACGCGAACCGTCCTTGCGAACGTAGGTCCACTCGCGCTGGTCGGGCTGGCCCAGTTCCGCCTTGGCGGTGAACGTTGCGAAACCAACCGGCACTTCACGGCCCAGTTCAGCGGTGAGTTCCTTTGCCCGCGCCGCAATTTCTTCCGGAACATGAAACGCCGCGGGCGTCAGCTTGCCGACCATTTCGGCGGCGGTATATCCCAGCATGCGCTCGGCGGCGGGATTGAACAGCTGGATGATGCCTTGCTTGTCGCAGGCAATGATGGCGTAACCGGCGCCCTCGAGCATGGCGCGTTGCAGCGCGCTGGTTTCCAGCAATAAATTCTCAGAATTTTTCCGCGCGGTGATGTCGCTCTGGATGGCCATGAAGTTGACAATCTGCCCAGCCTCATCACGAATGGGCTGGACCTCGGAAGCGAGCCAGTATTTGCGCCCCGCCTTGTTGTAATTGACAATCTCCGCCTTGAAACCTTCGCCTTTGCTCAACTGGTTGTGCATATATTGCACCGTGGCGCGGTCAGTCTCCGGTCCCTGCAACAAGGAACCGGGAGTTTTGCCGATGACCTCTTCCATTGTGTAGCCGGTGAGCCGCGTGAAGCCGGCATTCACCCAGACCACCTTGCCGGACGAATCAGTTAGCACCACGGCGTTGTCGGTGCGGGCGGCGATGAGCGCAAGCTTGTTCGTTTCCGCCTCCTGCTGGCGCAGGCGTTCGTTGGCAAGGCGCAATTCCGCGCGCTGGGCGGTGAGCTTGTCAGCGAGTTTTTTGGCGTCTTCCAACGCAATCTTGTTCGCCTGAAAAACCTGCAGCATGTCTGCGACGGGATCGTGGATGGCAAAATCTTCAAAGCGCAGGCCCAGCGCAGAAATTTCCGAGGAATCCGTGAACCACGGCGAGCCAAGAAACAGCCACAGGTTCTGCTCGGGCAGCTGCATGAATTCCCCGCGCAAAAGCAGGTTGGTTTTGCGATGCTCCAGCAGAAAAAAGTGTGCACGATTAATCTCGATCCACTGGCGCGAGACTTCTCCCCGCGGCCGCATGGCATGAAATATTTTCTCGAGTGCCACTCCCGTCTGAACATCTGCGCATATCCGTTTTAGCGTATCTCCAGCCTGGATAAATTTTAAATCTCCATCCAACGCAAAGTGAAACGGGAAGGCGGCAGCGAATTGTTCCGGTGGCAGGCCGATTTTCCTGGACGCTTGCGGAGTGGCCGGGTTCATGACGCAGATGCCGGACTCCAGTTTACCGCAAATATGTCGTGATCCGCGCCTGCATCCTTGGCAGCAATGCGACACACCGTTACCGGCGTCTTGAACTTGAATCCCAACCCTTGCATCAAGCCGACCACAAACGGCGCAAGCCCCTGCCGGTGCGAATAATAGTGCAGCTTCAGCGATTGGCTTGTGATCTCCGTGCATTCAAAGTGCGGCGGTTGCAGCTTGGGGAAAATCATCGTCACGCGCGAATGAAAGCTGGGCAGATTGCGCATGAATTCCGGCAGCGTCCGCCCCGCCGCATGCATCAGGTTGCCGTAACCTTCGGTGGCCGTGTGCAGCACCCAGTGTTCGCCGAAGCTGATGAGAATTTGTTCCGCCGGCGTCTTAAGAATTTCACTCGCCGCACCAATGAGGTTGTAGGTGATGTCATCCGAGTAACTTTCGTTGCTCATGAAGACGTCCACGGTCACGCCAGCCTTGGCCTTGATCTGCTCCCAAACGGCTTCACCATGATGCCGGATGACCATGTCCTCAACCGCCTTGTTGACCATGCCATACATATTGGATGGATGGGAGGATTACAGAATTGGCAGCGGAACGCAACGGGCGAAGCGCGAGAAACGAAACCAACAAAAATCCAGCGCGGCCGGTTATTTCAACTTGATGTTATTCGGCAGAAACAAAAGGCCAATGCCGCCAACAATGCTCATGAGGCCGACCGGTCCAAGCTTCAACCAAAGCCCCTGCCCCGCCGGATGACCTTGGGCGATGAGCGCTCTAATCACTAGCAACAATCCGAGCGGAATCATCACAAACCCAAACGCGCGATACCATTTATTTTTGGTCATAAGGTGGAGTTGGCTCAGGCTTTGAGCACTTCAATGAAGGCTTCCTGCGGGATGTTCACGTTGCCGACAGATTTCATGCGCTTCTTGCCTTCCTTTTGCTTCTCCAAAAGTTTGCGTTTGCGCGAGACGTCGCCGCCGTAGCATTTTGCCGTCACATCCTTGCGGAACGCGCTGATGACTTCAGACGCGACAATCTTTCCGCCAATCGCCGCCTGAATCTTCACTTGGAACTGCTGGCGCGGGATGACTTCCTTAAGTTTCTCGGCCAGCGTGCGTCCGCGTCCCTCGGCCTTCGTGCGGTGCACGATACAGGAAAAGGCGTCCATCGGCTCGGCGTTGACGAGCAAATCCAGCTTCACCATGTCGCTCTCCTGATAATCCGCCGGCTCGTAATCCATCGAGCCGAAACCGCGCGTGATGCTTTTGATGCGGTCGTGAAAATCAATCAGGATTTCGTTCAGCGGAATGAGCGAGGACAGCATCACGCGTTTCGCATCGAGCGTCTCGGTGTGATCCACATTGCCGCGCTTTTCGGAAATAAGCGACATCATGTCGCCGATGTTTTCGTTCGGGCAAATCACGAACGCCTTCACCATCGGCTCTTCAATCTTCGCGATGTAAGTCACGTCGGGCATGAAGGCGGGGTTATCAATTTCCTTCATCGTGCCGTCGGACAAATGAACTTTATACACCACGCTCGGATAGGTCGCGATGATGTCCATGTCATATTCGCGGCGCAACCGTTCCTGCACGATTTCCAAATGGAGCAAACCGAGAAAGCCGCAGCGGAAACCGAAGCCGAGCGCGACGGACGTTTCCGAGGAATAGACAAACGCAGAGTCGTTGAGCTTCAATTTGCCCATCGAGGATTTCAACTGTTCGTAGTCAGCGGTGTTGATGGGATAAATGCCGCTGAACACCATCGGGTGAATCTCTTTGAAGCCCGGCAGCACGCTCGATGGATTGCGCGCGTCCGTGATGGTGTCGCCCATCTTCACATCGGCGGCGGACTTGATGTTCGCGGTCATGTAGCCGGTCTCGCCGGTTTCCAATTTTTCGCGGATGTAAGGCTTGGGATTGAAGCTGCC
>Ga0007854_10001364_pt1 | contig 15511 bp, 16 predicted proteins | sample CryBogCBH12Aug08_FD_60382 | JGI IMG/M metagenome (GOLD analysis project Ga0007854, IMG submission 60382) | Freshwater microbial communities from Crystal Bog, Wisconsin, USA - CBH12Aug08 | ecosystem: Environmental > Aquatic > Freshwater > Lake | place: Crystal Bog, Wisconsin, USA | collected...
CCCTGTACTGAGCCAATGCCTGAGAAGTAGTCTCTAGAACCAAATACTCAATTCCTGTTTTATTTAATTCCCTAAGCCTGCGCATGAATTCAGGAACAGGGACGCTAGTCATATGATGCATTTGAGAATTAATATCCATCCCTGCCCCATAAGCAACTGTAGTATTAAGCCCAACTTTATAGCCGGCTTCGTGCAACATTCTGTGAATCAGAAATGTTGTAGTGGTTTTTCCATTAGTGCCGGTAACACCAATTACTTTTAGCTTTCTGGCAGGAAAACCATATATAACGTTAAAAACAAAGGCTTCAACTAGATGACCATACGGCTCTATTTTTTTAAATATCCCTGTTGGTATAAACATTTTCACAAATTTTCTAAAACTCATGCCTCTAAGTATACTATTTAACGTAATGAAAATATTAGGAATTGAAACAAGTTGTGATGAAACTGCGGCTGCCATTGTTGAAGACGGCTTTAATCTAATTAGCAATGTAGTTGCAACAAGTATGGATGAGCACGCTAAATACGGTGGAATTGTCCCCGAAATTGCCGCAAGAAGCCATATCGAATCTATTATTCCGGTCATTGATCAGTGCCTATATGAATCTAAGCTCGACTGGGGTGATTTGGATGGAATCGCGGTAACTTATGGAGCTGGTCTCGGAGGTAGTTTACTAGTCGGCGTTGAAACTGCTAAAGCACTGTCCATATCGAAGAATCTTCCACTCTACCCCATAAATCATGTCGAGGGTCACGTATACGCTAACTTCATCATGAAAAGTGATGTCGAAAATATCAAACCGGCCGATAATCAACCTGAATTTCCAATGCTAGCACTCATCGTCTCGGGTGGACATTCCCAAATAGTTATTTTCAGAAATCACTTCGACTATACTCTGCTAGGTCAAACTGGAGATGATGCTGTTGGCGAAGCCTTTGATAAAGTAGCAAAACTTTTAGGCCTCCCCTACCCCGGCGGCCCCAATATAGAGATTGCCGCTAAAGATGGCGATCCTGATAAATATAAACTTCCTAAGGCAAAGCTTGATGGTAAGTATGATTTTAGTTTCTCTGGCTTAAAAACAGCCGTTCTGAGGCTCGCTCAAGCTGAAGTAGATAAATCATACGATTTTCCCTCATTCGAGCTCTCTGCACTACTCAGCGCGACTCAGAAGGCAGATATTGCAGCTAGTTTCCTTAAGACATCGATTGAAACCCTTGTAGATAAAATGGTTATAGCAGAAAAAGAGTTTAGCCCAAAAACAATAGTTGTGGCCGGAGGCGTAGCTGCTAATCAGGAACTTAGAAAACAACTTAGAAACAGGCTTCACGCGAAACTACAATATCCCGATATTAAGCTTTGTACAGATAACGGAGCCATGATTGCAACCCTGGGATGTTATAAGGCAATGCTAAATACCACCCCTGTTAACCCCTATAAATTACAGATAAATCCTAATTTATCAATGTAATTTCACGTGAAGTCATCTCTGTTGTGGTCAAAAATTATCTCTGATGTTATTATTTAGCTACATGGAACTATCAAAAACATACAACCCAAAAGAATACGAAACCAAGATATACAGTCTCTGGGAACAAAACAAAATCTTCGAACCTGCTAAAGAGGGAAAACCTTTTAGTATGGTTTTTCCACCGCCTAATGCAAATGGAAATTTACATATTGGCCACGCTTTCACTCTGGCAATTCAAGATATTGCTGCAAGATATGCCCGACTAAAAGGGGACAGTGTTCTATTCGTACCAGGCGCGGATCATGCCGGGTTCGAAACACAAGTAGTTTATGAAAGACAGCTAGCTAAAGAGGGGAAGAGTCGTTTCGATTTCAGCAGGGAAGAGCTATACTCACAAATTTTTGACTATGTTAATGCCAATAAGAATAATACCGAGAATCAGTTGAAGAAATTGGGTGCGAGTTTTGACTGGTCAAAGCACGTGTTCTCTTTAGATAAAAAAGTAGTGGATTCAGCATATAAAAGATTTAAAAAAATGTGGGACGATGGCCTAATCTACAGGGGCGAAAGACTTGTAAATTTTTGTACATTCCACGGTACCGCCTTTGCCGACATAGAGGTTGAATACAAGGAAGAGTCGGGTCACCTTTGGTATATAAATTACCCAGTAAATGGCACAGATGAGAAAATAGTTGTAGCCACTACTAGACCAGAAACAATGCTTGGAGATACAGCTGTTGCTGTTAACCCAAAGGACAAAAGATATGCAAAATTTATAGATAAAACAGTTACCCTTCCCATAACAGGAAGGGAAGTACCAATTATTGCCGATGAATTCGTTGATCCAGAATTTGGTACTGGAGCTGTGAAGATTACACCCGCCCACGATCCCAATGACTTTGATGCAGCATCAAGACATGCGTTGCCAATAATTTCAGTGATTGACTTCATGGGTAAAATAACCCATGAAATGCCCGATAAATACAAGGGTCTAGACGTTATGTCTGCAAGAAAGAAGATTCTTGAAGAACTTAAGGAACAGGGCTTTTTAGCCAAAACCGAAGATTACACTCACAGTGTTGGTCACTGCTATAAATGCAAAACAATTATCCAACCACTGCTAAAAGAACAGTGGTTTATAGATATGAAGCCTTTAGCTAGAAAGGCAGTTGAAGTACTGAGGGACAACAAAATTGTTTTTTATCCCGAATCAAAGAAAACTCAGCTAATAAACTATCTCAATCAGTTGAGGGATTGGAATATAAGCCGTCAAATCTCTTGGGGAATTCCGATTCCAGCCTTCCAGAACATAGAAAACCCAGATGACTGGATCTTCGACAGTAGAGTAGAGCAAGAGCTGATAGAAATAGATAACAAAACCTACAAGAGAGATCCGGATGTTTTTGACACTTGGTTCTCAAGTAGCTCATGGCCATATGTAGCAACTGATTATCCAGACAGTGACACATTCAAGAAATATTACCCACTAAGTCTAATGGATACTGGTGGCGAAATACTTTTTCCTTGGGTAAGTCGAATGATAATGTTGGGTCTTTATGAAACAGGGGAAATACCATTTAAGGATGTATATATTCACGGTTACGTAATGGCCGAAGATGGTGCCAAAATGAGTAAAAGTCTTGGCAATGTAATAAACCCTATCGATGTAGTTGAAAAGTATGGTTCTGACGCGCTAAGAATGGGCATGATAGCCGGGCGTGTACCGGGAGTCAACAGGGGTTATGACCCAAGAAAAGTTGAGGATGCCAGGAACTTCTGCAACAAGTTATGGAATATTGCTAGGTTCTCCCAGGATAAAATTAGTTCCTATACTAAAAATCCTAAACCAAAAACTATGGCTGATAATTGGATTATCGGTAAACTAGATGAGCTTGAAAAAAATCTAGCCAAAGATATGGATCATTATGGTTTCGCTGAAGGCTATGAGAAGCTCTACCACTTCATTTGGGATGATTTAGCCGATTGGTATGTAGAAGCTTCTAAAAGTCAGTCAGACGGCTCCATATTGGCTTACGTGCTCATTCAAAGTCTTAAGCTATTACATCCATACGCCCCTTTTGTTACTGAAGCAATTTGGCAGTCACTTAAGCCCAGCCATGAACCCGAAATACTAGGTGCCGTAAAAATATCTACTGTCATTGGCTTCGATAAAAACGAATCTAAAAGGTTTGAATCTATTAAGGATTTAATTGTCGAGATACGGAATATAAGCAACACAATGAAGCTCTCAAAGAGAAGACTTGTTGTGAAGTCTGGTCAGATCGATCAAGAGTCTGAAGAATTAATAAAGAAATTGGCCCGAGTGAGTGAAATCGCAGACCATTCAACCGAAGAAGAAATTCAATTAACAAATACTGCAACTATTGCTTCATTGGAAGTTAGCAGGGAAGTATTAGATGGCTACTTGTCTGATCTTAAATTTAAAATCAGTGAGTCAAGAAAAGTAAAGTCGGGCCTAGAAGGACGGCTAAAGAATAAGGCATATATCGAAAAGGCTCCAGAAAAATTGGTCAGAGAAACACGACAAAATCTAGAAGAAATAAATAAATCATTGGATCTTTTAGAGAATGAATTAACTAAATTTAAGAATTAGTTTGGTTCTAGTAAATTTCTAATCCTAGAAACTGATTCGGTACTGTTGTAATCGTCAAACCAAGAAACGTGCCAGCCTAATTTTTCTGCAGCCATAAGGTTAGCTCTCGAGTCATCAATAGATAATATTTCTTCAGGCATACATAGCGCAGCTTTCTCGGCAACCTTGAATATTTCAAGTTCTGGTTTTATGTGGCCAACTTTTGACGAATCAATAATCGAATCATATTTTATGTTAGGAACGATGTCTCTAGCCATTAATTCTTCTAGAAATCCTGGCATTGAATTAGTGAGGAGACCAATTTTATAGTGCTCACTTGCCCACATTATAAGATCATATGCATCTTTTATGGGCTCAATAGCGTTGAAATAATATTCTTTCCAATCTATTCCATCTACTCCCAGCATTTTTGAAAGCTCCTTGTTGAAGTCCTCGACAGAGAACTCACCCCTACAGATCTGATCATTATAATGCCAGAAAAAAGATTCAATAAGATCAGATGGCTTGCCGCTAAGATGAGCTAGTTCAGTAAATGCGCGGTTAAAGAAATGTACTATGCATCCATTAACGTCGAAATATATAAAACTAACACCCGATTTAGATTTTTTTCTCTGTCTAATCCGGCTAGTATTGCCGCTAACAAGTGCATCAAGATCAATGCCGATAGTATCGGCAATTTTTTGAATAGTGAAAATCGAGGGAGACTTAATAGCACCTCTCTCTATTTTAGCGAGAGTCGAGTAGCTCAAACCAGATCTTTGGCACAGTTCTTGCTGTGTTAGACCTGCATCTTGACGCGCTTTTTGAAGGCGCTTTCCCAACCCTTTCTCATCCATAGCCATATGTTACCAGTTAGGATAAAAGAAATAAAGAATTGCTTGGATTTATTTTTTCAAAATTGTTGATAGTAGGTAGAAGAGGACTATGAATATTAAAAGTCCGGCGCTTCCCGAAACCATGAGGCTTGGCTTAACCTGACTTCCTGTGCTTTTCATCGCCTTAGAATATATCCACGCTCCTGCACCCAAGGAAAACAATAAAGAAATAACAAAATCTGACATAAGGTTATATTAGCATTATTTTTGGCGGAGAGGGAGGGATTCGAACCCTCGATACCGTTTCCGATATACTGCTTTTCGAGAGCAGCGCCTTCAACCACTCGGCCACCTCTCCATTAATATGGACATTGTAGCAGGGAAGTACTCTGGATAACTAGGGTGAAATATGTTAGCATTACTTCTTAGCGCACCCGTAGCTCAGCTGGATAGAGCGTCAGTTTGCGGTACTGAAGGTCGTAGGTTCAAATCCTGCCGGGTGCACCAAATGTGTTTACCGTAATATTTGCTTTTTACTGTAATTATTGTATAATACTATCATGTACGAAATTGGTGAGTTAAATAAGATTCAAGAGTTAATGGACGCAAACGTGAGGATTGGAGATGAAATCGCCTCCGAGCCGGATGTATTTGTTCACAGCTCATCAGAGTTATTGGTTCGAAATCTAGCAGTAATAACGAATAGATTATCTATAGAGCGTTTTAATACTCTTAGCGATAATACTATGGACAAATTCAAAGCTATGATTTTCATGGCCAGCGATATTGCTCCTATTAACGAAGAGGATTTAATGCGTCTTAGAGGCGAATCAGATGAAGAATTTGATCACCGAATGAGCGTCACTCAACCAATTCACTCATTTCAGCAAATGACTCATCTTTGGAATAAAGCCAAAACCAAATCTTCTGACGAAAGAACTATTTCGAAATTAAAATTTGCTACAAAGTCTGCAGCGGATACATTTGCTAGCACTCTAGGGGAAACCTACAATGTTCCTGAAGTAAAAGAAACTATTGGTTATTTCCAAAGAAACACCTCTGCGGCAAGCATTGGTTTGGCCAGAACCCTCATCGAGCTTCATAATAATAAGTAAATCATATACAATTACCTCTTGAGCCAATAACTAGGTAAGTGGAGAATATATTAGTGCATTCTGTATTGTCTTTGAGTAATTTAGAGTTTTTGGGATCATGGTGGCTATTGGGTGAGTGGACTATTAGACTACTGTCCCTATACATAGTTCCAAAAAACAGAAAGCCTTCCTCTGGAATGGCTTGGCTACTTCTAATCTTCTTTTTCCCGCCATTTGGTTTTTTACTTTTCCTAATACTCGGAAATCCAAAGCTCCCTAAATCTCGAAGGAATGCCCAAAAAACTTTGAATGGAATAATTGAAACAACAATTAAGGACATGAAAAGTCATCATAAGGCCAATAGTGTAATAAGCCCGGTACCCAATGAATTTGAACAAATAGCTAAACTTTCTGAGTCATTGAGTCAGCTACCACCGTTTGGAGGTAACAGAATTGAAATTATTGATAATTACGACTCGATAATCCATTCAATAGCTAACGATATAGAAAATACCAGGGAATTTGTTCACATAGAGTATTTCATAATTGCTATGGATGAATCTACTGAACCAATTTTTATGGCCATAGAATCAGCCATCAAAAGGGGTGTTATAGTAAAAGTCTTATTCGACAGCTTCTCAACCAGAAAGTTCAAAAACTACAGCGCTATGATGAAAAGATTGAGCCTTGCTGGAGCAACAGTAACTCCCATGCTTCCACTAAAACTTCCCGGCATGGGCTACGTGAGACCAGACCTCAGAAATCACAGAAAAATTGTAGTCATAGATGGAAAAATTGGATATTCGGGTTCTCAGAATTTGATTCAAAGAAATTACCACAGGAAAGATGACATATACTATGACGAACTAGTTGCCAAAATTCAGGGCCCAGCAGTTCTTCAGTTAGGTGCAATATTTTTAACTGACTGGTATTCCGAAACAGGCAAATTACTAGACTACAGTAAATATACAAAGATAGAAGATGAAATAAATTTTTCTGGTGATTCAACTGTTCAAATTCTTCCAAGTGGGCCCGGATACGAAGACGAGAATAATCTCAAACTCTTCACTTCTCTTATTCATTCCGCCAAAGAAAAAGTTGTTTTAGTAAATCCCTATTTTGTACCTGATGACTCATTACTTGTTGCAATTACTAGCGCTGCAAAAAGGGGAGTAGAAATTATCCTAATAAACTCAGAAGCCGAGGATCAGTGGCTTGTTGCTCATGCACAAAGGTCTTTCTATGAATTGCTTCTAAAATCGGGAGTTAAAATATTCACTTACAATAAGCCAATTCTTCTTCACTCTAAATTTATCGTAATTGATGGTCAGGTTGCTACTGTTGGATCGAGCAATTTGGACATTCGATCTTTTGAGTTAGATCTAGAAATAACAGTGATCATCTATGATGACAAAGTTGTTAAAATCTTAGACGAAACTGCTAAAAAATATTTGAATAGCTCCAAGGAAGTTAAACTTGAAGCTTGGCAAAAACGATCTCGTGGAAAAATTTTACTCGACAATATTGCAAGACTTACGGCTTCTTTACAATAAATTATTCCTGATCAAATAATGAGTACTGATTATCTCTTCGTATTTTATAGTCCGGAGGCATTACTGCGACGCCCTCAACTTCATTAGTATAAATAAGTTGGTGAGCTATTTTCAAAGCCGAATCTTCGGATATGCCTTTAATGAGCCACTGATTATACCTATGCTCAGCAACAACTGTTGAAGATTCAATTTCAAAATTATCTGTATCCGCCAATGACTTTAATATGAAGTTAAATATGGAAGTCTGAGTCTTTTTTCCTACGGGTGGAGCAATTCCAATTAGATAACCATCGAAGCATTCTCCAATTCGGAGTTCGTGTATAGTTTCTGGCCTATTTTTTCCGTTCATTAATATATTATACAATCTTTTGATTTTTTATGCACATTACCAATTACCGAATCTGCAAGTGTGTTAAATTAAGACTGCGTATTATTCGTGAATAATAATTGGGGTGCCTATTGGAGCCCAATCATATACCCATTCAGCATCTGACACTTGGAGACCAACACATCCATGTGAACTATTTATATTCCCAAACCAGTCTGACGGTCTCCAATAGTTTCCATGAATTGCATACCCGCCGGCTTTAAAATAATTTATCCACGGAACATTTGGTTGAACATAATCAGCTCCAACCATTGTTTGCACTGCATATTTTGAAAATATCTTATACATCCCAAGTGGGGTAGGAGTAGAAGATTTTCCTGCACTTACTAAGAAGGTATTCACAAGATTAGAATTCTCATAGACATACATTCTTTTTGAAACAATATTGACTTCAATCCATTTAGGATATGATTGTGTAGTGACTGTCCCAAATGGAGTTACATGGACTGAAATTGTGGCAGATATGCCTTTGGCCCTTAGCACTTGATCAGCTATCGATTGAGCAACAGCAGCTTGATTTAAAACTCCAACGCCATCTTGACCAGGCTGAATTACTGTTGTACTTCCGTCGGCTCCCGATAAAACCAACTGATCTTTTGCGGGCTTTGTATATTTATAGGCAATCCTGCCTATGTATGAATTGATATTGGCCTGGTTCACGCTCGTGCTTACCTTAGCATTTTTTGGGTTAACTTCAATATTAATCCAAGAACCGATGTCGTTAGCGGAAGGAGCTATTGTTTCCCCATTAATACTGATAGACGAAGGCTGGGAAAGAATAGCAGTTAGTGCATCTTTTTGAGGCGCCAATTGTTGTGTTGATATTGGCGGAGTCATAGAGATAACACTCAGAATTATTGGTTTTTGATCCAGTGATTTTGCACTTGCTAAGACAGAGTTGATACCTCCACTAAATCCATACTCTTTACCCATAGAGCTATCGGATAGGATTACTTGGCCATTATCTAGTGCTATGTTGGCGCTTTTTGGAGGACTTATAATCTGAGTCAAATGCGCTGAATTAAATGCATCTAGCTTTGCTTGATCTACCTTGAAGACAATATTTGTCTTATTAATTCTCCAAATTTCAAGTCTGTTTTTAATGTTCACAGGTATAGCCTCAAGGCTTTTTTCGGTGGATGCATAGTCTGGCGTAATTCCAAGGTCACTCAGCTTATAGCTAACAATTTTGCTATTGGCATATACAATCTTGAGTCCATAAGAGTTCACGGTAGAATTAATTACTTTTTGATACTCTACGCTACTTTTTTTGCCAACTATTGTAGAGCCGCCGATCTTGGTTCTTACGAAATAGGGAGTAATCACGAAATATACAATAAACACAGCAAACACTAGGGCTATTGAGGCGACTAAACCTTTAGTGTGTAAATTTTTTCCAAAAATTACAGAGTGGGGGACCCTTTTACTTGTGATTTTCTGGTTATTTTCTTTATTAATGGCATCATGAGACTCTGGATGTATAGAAAAATTTTTCATCATCCATTTGCCTATATTAATTGGTGTTTGTTTATTTGTGCTCACGATATAAGTCTGCGACTACTTTATAAGCATAAGTATAGCAGTTTTATTTTTTGGGGATATATTAAAATCCAATATGCCTAGAAAATCTATCTATAAGATCCTCTTGTCTATTATCGAAGGGAACTACCGTCTCAATGAATCCCAAAACCTTGTCCTCATCTTCGGGATGATAGTATAGAGTGACTAGGGTAGCGAATCTTTTCACTGGTACAAAAATGACCACACTTAAATCTTTATAGTCCTGTACAGAATATGATTTTAGCGAGTCAATAGAAATTTCTTTATCGCCAACTTTTACTCCGCTTGGACCTATCGAATAGTTAATAGTTTGGGGTTTTTTACTGCCATAATATCCGAAAATAAAAGCCATCAATATTATAAGTATTGGAGTTACTATGTCTTTGGAAATAAATCTATAAAGAACTAATAGGGCTAGCGTTACAAGGACTAAATAAACATACCACTTTGCACTTTTTTTGCTGTAAACAAATTCGGGAGCCTTCCAAGTAAATACTGCTTCAGCTTTGTTAGATTCTTTCTTTTTAATATGTTTTTTTGTTTCCATGAATATATATTAGCAAGTTCTATTTAAAAATTTCTCTTTTTTGTACTTCAAGCACATCTTCTATCAATGAACGGTTTATTCTCGTTAAGTTTGCTATTATTCCTAGCGCGAAAGTTGTGAATGATGCATTTATTAAAACCGCACCAATGATTAGAGACTGGAGGTGATGGGCTCCGTAGGCGTTTTTTGTAGTTACAGCTAAGTAAATGAAGTGCCCAAAGGGAATCATGCCCCCAATAAACAAGGTTATCGCGATTGTCATGAAAACAGTTAGCGGTCTGTACATTGTATAGCTATTGAGCATAGCGATCGCACTTTTTCGTACATGTTCCCACGAAGACTTAAATAGCCTCGACTCGCGAGTTTTTGGATTTGTTTTTATGGGGATGCTTACAATTGCTAATTTCTTATTCGATGCCTGAATTGTGGTTTCGGCAGCAAAATTGAATCTACCAATGAGATTGAATTTAATAGCGGCCTCTTTAGTGTAGGCCCTAAATCCACTTGTACTATCTGGAATATTGGTTCCTGCGAGCGAATTGACAACACTTGTACCGAATTTTTGAAGAAATTTTTTGACTGGGCTGAAGTGTTCAATTGTCATAACTCTTCTGTCGCCTATAACCGTATCTGCTTCTCCGTCTAAAATTGGCTGGATAAGCTCTGGTATTTTCTCTTGGGGATATTGATTATCTCCATCGGTTAGAACCAATATGTCTGCACCAAGTTCTAAAGATCTCTGTATGCCATCTCTTAAAGAGTGAGCTAAGCCTCTGTTTTTTGCATGATGAACAAATTCATTGACTCCAAGATTTTTTGCAACCTCAACAGTTTTGTCTGTTGATCCGTCATCAATTATAAGGGTAACGATACTATCAATCCCTTTAATTTCTCTAGGGATTTTGCTAAGTACGAGAGGCAAAGTCGCTTCCTCATTCAAACAAGGAATCATAATTACAAGTTTCATTAGCTATATTATACCTTAAAACCTGAATTCTATCTGTAGAGCTAGCTAACTACATATCCTGCGGTGAACAATATTAGAACCCAAGCCCAAAGAAAAGCAAATATTCCAACTATTATCCAAGCTAGAATTTTTTTATTTCTTGTGTAGCTAAAAATCATCAGTTGGATAGGGAACGCCATTAATGTATATCTTGGGAAGCCGCCAAATTGTCCGCCAATCAAAGGTATCGATAAAAATAGAAGGGAATATAAAGAAAAACTTTTCCGTCTTTTCCACCAATAAATTATTGATAAGACTAGGCCCAAAATCATGAACCACTCAACAGTATTGATGGCCCAAATTTGGTTGAATATGCTCTGGTGGAGCCAACCATGTACTGCTTGAGCTTTAAGGAATTCAATTGGGCTGCCAAAACGATTGTATAGATAGATCATATAAGCAATTAAGCCAATCGAACCAATCGCCATAGATGATATAATTTTCCATATTCTGACCTTGGACTCAAATAGAATTGATCCAATAAGAATGACCAAAAAAGCGCCCCTGATATGAGTAGCGGTCGCTAATGCAGTTAGAATAGCTGATTGAATATATTTTTTATCTAGGGCGAAATATATCGCCGATAAGGCTAATAGCGCAAACAAGCTCTCGGTATAAACAAACAAAAAATATACTGCGGAAGGAAAGAGCAGGAAATAAAGTACGGCTCTTATTGATTCCGCGACATCAACTTTAATAAATAATTTTTTAATAATTTTGATATAGAAATAAATTGCCCCAAATAATGAAGTCCAAGAAATTAATATGGCGCTAAAGAAAAATGAACTCGTAATTTTAGTTAGTAATGAAACCAAGATTGGGTAAAGAGGAAAGAACCCTGTTACGAAGCTTTCATTATATCCATGTTGAGCAATAAATAGGTATCTAACGCCATCCCAGTTGGCAAAGCCACTGAGTTTGTTACTAGGCTCAAGCAAGTATCTTGCATGGTCCGCTGAATTAACCAACATGTATTTGCCGGTAACAAGAGTTATGGTTGTGCCTATTAGGACTATGCTCACAGATATAAGCAGTGCAAGCATAGCTTCATTTCTAATTAATCTCTGGAAATGTTTTCGGTATTTGAAAAAACGGCTTGATTGCATTGGAAAGCTTTCTAAAAAATATTGTGGCGGAGAGAGAGGGATTCGAACCCTCGCGGGAACTTTCGCCCCCCTAACGATTTAGCAAACCGTCCCCTTCAGCCACTTGGGTATCTCTCCGCGGTCTATTGGCGGAAGGGGTGGGATTCGAACCCACGGTACCGTTTCCGGTACTCCTGTTTTCAAGACAGGTGCACTCGACCGCTATGCGACCCTTCCAATACAGATTAGATTATATCAAGAAATTTATTTTTTTCATCTATAAAATTATAAAATAGGCTCTGTTGTAATTATTGTGTTGTAAATCTAAGCATGGCTTCTTGCAACAGTAAAGCAATATGACTATACTGATAGTTAATACAAAAATTGGCATAACCGAAAAAAGATTAATCAATGGAGGGTAACAATATGGCGCGAAATAAACGCGACGATGACCTTTTGATGGAAGAGGATGAGCTAACTGCAGCATTTTTAGGCGATGATGATACATCGGCAGATACTCAGCCTAGTGGGGCACCAGAAGCAATCAATGAAGAATGGGACGAGGAAGACGCACTACCAGGACAATTAGCAGTAGACGTCTACGAAACTCGTGAAAAATTAGTCGTAAAGGCAAGAACTGCAGGCGTAAACAAGAGCGATCTTGACGTTAGCATTTCAGACAATACCCTAAGTATTAGAGGAACACTATCTGCTGGTAATGAAGATGATGTTGAAAATTACTTCGTCCAAGAATGTTACTGGGGTGAATTTTCGAGAAGTCTAGCACTTCCTGTACCAGTAAAAGAGGATGATATCCAGGCTCAACTTAAGGACGGTGTTCTTACAATTAGCTTTGATAAAATCAAACAAGATACTGTTAAAAAGATTCAGATCTTATAAACAAAAAATAACAATTAAAAAAGAGCTCATTTTTCATGAGCTCTTTTAAATTCCAATAAGTTATTTACTGGCCAACTGTAGTTTGTGTTGCCTTGGTAAGAACAAACTGTACGATTATCTGAGCGATAGCCACGATAACAATACCTACTATTGCGAACAAAATTGCATTCTTTGCACCGGTTACTCCACCAGATTCACCACCAGATACAATGTATCTGAATCCAGCAATAATAATCATGAACACTGCCACTGCACCTACAATCCAAGAGAATACGTTAAGTATGTTCTTTATTAGAGTACTTAGGCTACTTGCAGCTGCAGTTCCAGAACAAGAACTTGAATCGCTTCCACCGATGTTTCCTTGTGTACCTGCACATGCATTATTGTTAAAGCTTTGCTGATATGTAGTTGCAGCATAAGTAGTTGCTACTCCTGCGCCAAGAGGCATTAAAAGCGCTATAGCTGCTGAAAGCATATATACGTTCTTTTTTAGTTTTTTAAACATTCATTTTACCTTTCAATTAATTAAAATTTCTTACTAGCATTATATAACATTATATTTCTTAATTAAACAATAGCTTTTAGCTTGTGGCGTTCTTAAGTACATACTGTACGATTATCTGAGCAGCGGCCACAATGACTAGTCCTATTATTGCGTAAAGGATTCCGTTTTTTGCGCTATTAAATGAGTTTGAGTCACCGCCCGAAACAATTATTCTAAAACCACTTATTATTATCATTAAAACTGCAGCAATCCCAACTATATAAGAAAGTATATTTAAGACGTTCGAAATAATTTTATTTATATCGCTAGATCCATTTGAGCTAGATGAACAAGCATTGCCACCTAAGCCTACACCATTACAAACTGCGTCTTTAGACCCAGAGAAAGCAGATGCTGCAACAACTGTATAATTTACTCTGTTATTTTCTCCCTTTTGTGTATATGCACTTGCTGAAGGAGCCACTACTGCAATTAGTATCAGCAATGCAAAAATACTTGTTAAGATTTTATTAATTTTAGTAGATATTTTTTTCATATTATTCCTTATTACACATTTTTTAAAGCAAATACAACGATTGATTGGGCAAGGGCAGCAACAACAATCCCCACAGCTGCGTATATTATGGCGTTTCTAGCTGAATTTAAAGTTTGAGGATCTCCACCAGATAATATCAGTCTCAATCCGGCAACTATAATAACTATGACGGCGATTATTCCTATTGCATATGAAAGTATATTTAGCACTGACTTAAATATTGCAAACACTGGGTTAGTGGCTGGTTTATCCTTACATATAGCCGGAGTGCTGCCAGTTTGCTGAGTAGCATTATTACAAACCGTATTTAATACATCTGCCGCGAATACGGGCTGACTGAAAGACACTATTGTGATTAGTAGCAATATTGATGTAAAAATTTTTTTCATATTATAGGTTGTTTAAGAAAAACGTTACGATTGCCTCTGCACTAATGGCTATAACAAGTCCAATTACTGCATAAATTATTGTTTCACGAGCTTTTTTAGCTGATTCAGGGTTTCCTCCGGAAGTTATGAGCTGTAAGGCCGCTATTACTATAAATAAGACTGCAACTGCGCCAATAATTCCAAAAGCAATTTGAAGTAGATTAGAGATGGTTCCATTACTTATTGTACTGCCAGGCAAACCAGTAGTGCTACAAGATCCATTACATTGACCTCCAGGAACTTTAACCCCGGTAGTATCAGCAGATAATATTTTAACAATGTTAATCATGTTCTATAGTTGTCCTGCTAAAAATGATACCAGCCCTGCAGCACTAATAGAAATAGCTGCACCAACTAGCGCATTAATTATTGTCGTTCTGGCTTTAGCAACCCGATCTGGCTGACCCTGGCTACTTATCATCTGAACACCACCGTAAATAACAATAATTATTGTAATAAATGCGACTAGCTGAAGAAGCATATCAATTACTGCGAGCAATATAAGCCATATATCACTTAAAGATCCAACAACTGGTACGCAAACATTCGAACCACTATCCAATGATCCTTTTAAATATTGATACCAGTGGGGAAGAGTAAGAAATGCGCCGCCCTTGATAGTACAGCTTTCGGCAAATATATTGATCATATGGCTTATCATCCGTTAAAGAACCCTCCTGGAATCAAGAAATTCATAATAGAATAGGCAAAGATAAAAACCGCTAGAGCAATAACATTAGATACAAGTCTTCCTTTTGCTTTCTGTGTAGATTCAGGATTATCACGAGAAACAGTGTATTGAATCCCCGCTAGAATAGTAGAAAATACAACTACAACACCAACGCCTGCAGACAAGAATCTGATTATTGCAAATGTCATATCCAAAATAGGATTTCCTTTGCCAGTACAGCCAAAGTCTATTGATGTTTCTATTGCGTTAGTGCCCTGGCCACAACAATGAGGACTTCCGGATGGATTGTTTGGCTGGCAGCCACTTTGGGTATCAAAT
>Ga0007854_10001365_pt1 | contig 15508 bp, 14 predicted proteins | sample CryBogCBH12Aug08_FD_60382 | JGI IMG/M metagenome (GOLD analysis project Ga0007854, IMG submission 60382) | Freshwater microbial communities from Crystal Bog, Wisconsin, USA - CBH12Aug08 | ecosystem: Environmental > Aquatic > Freshwater > Lake | place: Crystal Bog, Wisconsin, USA | collected...
CCTGGTCTTTAGCAGCCAGATACCAATATCCAGTTCGTTGGTGCGCATATGCAGGATAGCGTCCTCCAACTCCCGCGCCATGGCCAGCGGGTACCAGCGGTCGCCTGCGGCCTCAATACCGGCTATATCTGCAGGCTGGTCGCCGGAGGGGCTTCGCAGCATAAATTCGGCGGTGCGGCGGCTGCGGTCAATTGCCACGCTAACGTGCTCGTAACGCAACGTGTCGCCATCCATCGTTCGCTGGAGTGGATTTAGCACAATGCCTTTTGCGTTGACGGGCCGGTCGCTCTTTGCTGCAAGAGCCAGTGCACGCTGGCGCACGGTATCTGCAAATACGGCCGGCTTGGCTATATCGTCGACCAGCCTCCAGTCCTTGGCTTTCTGACCGCGAACACCTTCTGCACTGGTACAAAATATATCGGCGAGGTCGTGACGAACATGGCGCTTGTCTGTCACGCGTGTGAGCCCGCCAGTGCCAGGCAAAACGCCCAGCAACGGAACTTCTGGAAGGCTCACTGCGCTGGAGCGGTCGTCCACCAGAATGATTTCGTCACACGCCAGAGCCAGCTCGTAGCCACCGCCGGCGCAGGCACCATTTACGGCTGCCAGGAACTTCAGTCCGCTATACGTCGATGAGTCTTCAAGGCTGTTGCGGGTCTCATTGGTGAATTTGCAGAAATTCACTTTCCATGCGTGGCTTGAGACCCCGAGCATGAATATATTTGCGCCTGAGCAGAATACCCGATCCTTTGCGCTGGTAACAACTACACATCGCACTTCTGGATGCTCAAACCGGATGCGCCCCAACGCGTCATTAAGCTCGATATCAACCCCCAGATCGTAGCTGTTGAGCTTGAGCTTATAGCCCGGACGCAAGCCGGCGTTTTCATCAATATCCACCGATAGCGTGGCGATAGGCCCCTCGAAAGATAGCCTGATGTGCTTGTAGTTGGACGGATGTGTCTGGTATTCAACGCGGGGTGGCGTGGGTGCGTTCATGGGTTGATTCCTGAATAGGGTGTAAAAAAGTGCATGTTTTGAACTTTGGTGCATGAATAATAATGCATATTTCCAAAGTACGTCAAGCACTAAGCAGCAAGAAATAGCAACTAAACGCAAAGCACTGCGTTCAGACTATCAGCATGCATCCGCTATTACGGGCTATCCATCTTCAAATGTGAGCGAACCATTTCCCGCAATGCCAGAAACGTGTCCTGCAGCGACTGGTCACTGGTATTCAGGCGCAGGTGTGCCTTCGAATAAAAGGCAGCCCGGCCGGAAAGAATATTCTTCAGGTCGTCCATTGCCTCCCGACTTGCAGCCATCGGGCGGGTGTCGCCTTGTTCCAGCACGCGACGCATATGGTCCTGCGGATCTGCCTGCAGCCAGACCGTGGTGCAGTGGCTCAGAAGTTCGTTAAAAGTTGCCGGGTCCGATACCAGCCCGCCGGGAGTGGCTATCACCACTTCGGGATATATCTGTATAGCTTCCTCGAGCGCCCGACGTTCGTAGCGACGATAGGCATTCATGCCATACAGGGCCTGAATCTCGCTGATACTGCAACCGGCAAATTTTTCTATTTCACGGCTGAGTTCAACAAACGGAAAATTCAGATCTTCTGCAAGCATTTGCCCTAGTGTGGACTTGCCCGCGCCGCGCAAACCAATCAACGCAATGCAACTATTTGCCGGGTTGCGTCGGCCGCCTTTGCCCAGCGCATCACCAATAGCGATACGGGCCTTGCGCAGGCCAGCTTCATCCGCGTTTTCCAGCAACTCACGGATCAAAAGCCATTCCGGGGACGACGTGGACATGTCGCCAAGCAACTCCACCAGTGCACATTGAAGGGCTCCGGCAACCTGCAGAAGCACCAGGATCGAAGCGTTGCCTTCGCCGTACTCCAGATTGGCCAGATGTCGCTCAGAGACGCCCGCCGCCATCGCAACTTCACGGCGTGTCATGCCGCGACGGGCGCGCAGGGCGCGTGCGCGCTCGCCGAGAGACACCAGAAAGGGGTGTTTTTTTAACTCTGGAGCCGCCGCTTCAGGCGAGTGTTCTATTTCCATGGTGCAACTAAGTGGTAACCCTATACATGCAATATATTGCTTGACAATAAATTGCCCCGGCAATATCGTTTCGACATGCACAATAATTCATGCATCGTAAATTTGCAAGCACCAATGTCAATGGAGTAAATAGTGAGCGCGAATGAAATAACCCCGGATACCTTACACGCGCAGCTGGCTGCTATCACGGCGCAAATAGCGGGCCGCCCGCTTGATGGCGCGCTGGAACAATGGCTCAATCAGGAAAATGGCGCATCGAGTAAGGGCTATGCCCAACTCAAGGCCAGTTGCATTGCCGGTGTAGAACAGGGCTGGCTGTGCACGCGGGAAGGGGGCGGGATACGGTACGGACGCATCTTCAAGCCGGGTCCGCAATTAAGCGGCTATTCGGTCGATGTGGTCGATATGAAAGATCTGGCCGGCCCGCACCACGTCCACCCACTAGGTGAAATAGATCTGATCATGCCCATCGATCCGGCGGCCCGGTTTGATGGGCGCGGCGAAGGCTGGCTGGTCTATGGGCCCGGTAGCGCCCACAGGCCCACCGTAACTTCTGGGCGTGCGCTTATTCTTTACCTGCTGCCCGAGGGGCGGATTGAATTCACACCAGCATCGGAGCGCATATCCCAATGACCCAAGCAAGTCAGTCTGAACCGGCGGATATGCCGCCACAGAAATTTAACTACGCCGGCTATCTGCTCGGTCAAAACCAGCAGTGGCCCGATAAGGTGGCATTTATCGACGATCACGGCAAGTTGACCTATGCCGAGCTGGAAGACCGCGTGCGCCGAATGGCAAGCGGGCTGCTTGCGCTGGGACTGCGGCGCGAAGAGCGGGTCATGCTGCTGATGCACGACTGCAATGACTGGCCGGTCAGTTTTCTGGGCGCAATCTATGCCGGGTTGATCCCGGTGGCCATCAATACATTGCTGACGGCCGACGACTATGCCTATATTCTGGAACATTCCAGATCGCAGGCGGTATTGGTATCAGGCGCGCTTTTGCCCGCGCTGACAGCGGCCATGACCCGCTCAGACCACGAGGTAAGCAAGGTTGTGGTGTCCCAGCCAACGGCCCCATTGCACCCAGCAGAAATAGAAATAGGTGCCTTCGTGTCGCAGCAGCAGCCCATGCCCAAGCCCGCAGCAACAGGGGCCGACGATCCTGCCTTCTGGCTCTATTCATCGGGCTCAACTGGCCGTCCGAAGGGGGCCGTGCATTCGCATGCCAATCCCTACTGGACCGCAGAGTTATATGGAAAGGGCGTGTTGCAGTTAAGGCCGCAGGACGTCTGCTTTTCTGCGGCCAAACTATTCTTCGCTTATGGTCTGGGCAATGCACTCACGTTTCCCATGGCCGTGGGTGCGACCACCCTCCTGATGTCCGAGCGCCCAACACCCGATGCAACATTCAAGCGCTGGCTGGGCGAGGTCGGCGGTATTCGCCCCACCGTTTTCTATGGAGCGCCGACCGGTTTTGCCGGCATGCTGGCCCATCCTGCCCTGCCACCTGCTAACGCAGTAGCCTTGCGTCTGGTGTCTTCTGCGGGAGAGGCATTGCCGGCGGAACTGGGTGAACGTTTCAAACGCCACTTCGGGGTCGACATCATCGACGGTATCGGCTCGACCGAAATGCTGCATATATTTCTGTCCAATCAACCGGGACGCGTCCGCTATGGAACCACAGGTTGGCCGGTGCCGGGTTATGACATCGAATTGCGCGGTGACGACGGTTCGGCAGTGGCAGACGGAGAGCCTGGCGATTTGTATATTCGTGGCCCGTCAGCCGCTTTGATGTACTGGGGCAACCGAGCCAAGACCAGAGAGACGTTTCAGGGCGGATGGACCCGCAGCGGCGACAAATATGTACACAATTCCGATGGTAGCTATACCTATAGTGGGCGTAGTGACGACATGCTGAAGGTAAGCGGAATATACGTTTCACCATTTGAAGTGGAGGCCACATTGGTGCAGCACCCCAGCGTGCTGGAAGCCGCGGTCATTGGTGTTGCTGATGCCGACGGATTAACCAAGACCAAGGCCTATGTAGTGCTCAAGGCGGGCCAACATGCAGATGAAGCAACGCTCAAAGCCTTTGTCAAAGACCGGCTGGCGCCCTATAAATATCCGCGTGTCATTGCGTTCGTTAACGAGTTGCCAAAAACTGCCACGGGAAAAATACAGCGCTTCAAGTTGCGACAGGAAAGCGCCGAGTCGGGTGCGGCTTGAGCCAATGCAAGCGGATAGCCAGTTTGTTGAACTGAAAATCGGGGAAGATTCGGTTCAGATCGAATACCGCTGGGTTAGCCCGGCGCGAACTGGCACAGGCGCAATTCAACAGACTAATCCACCAGACAACTACGCGCCATTTATTGTTTTTTTGCATGAAGGACTCGGAAGTGTCTCCCAGTGGCGAGATTTCCCGCAGGCCGTATCTGACGCTACCGGATGTCCGGCACTGGTCTATTCGCGCCCCGGCTATGGTCAGTCAACGTCAATGGGTGATCAGCGCTGGGGAGTGGACTTCTTGCATCAGCAAGCCAAGCAGGTCTTGCCTGCGCTATTCAGCGCGCTAGGAATAGACGCTATTCGCCAACCGCCCTGCCTTCTGGGCCACAGCGACGGGGCCAGCATCGCTTTGATATATGCAGCCTGCTTTCCCGACTCGGTTCGCTCAGTGATAGCGATGGCACCGCACTGGATGGTGGAGAGCGTTACCGTCGCAAACATTGCCGCCGCAGATGATGCCTACTGGAACGGCAACTTGCGCCCCCGACTCTCCAGACACCATAAAGACCCCGACGCAGTCTTCCGGGCCTGGGCAAGCATATGGCTGAAGCCGGAATTTCGAGATTGGCAGATCGCAGATGAATTAGGCTGTATACGTTGCCCGGTACTGGCCATACAGGGGCAAGACGACGAATATGGAACGATGGAACAGATCCATGGCGTCGCCAGAACGGTGCCTGATTGCGTTGTTATGGAACTGCCCGCATGCGGGCACTCACCCCAGCGTGATCAACCCGATGCCGTGATCGCCAGCATCCAGAACTTCCTGCACGCGCGCTAGAGACGTGAGTGCTGTTAGTATGTGCGTAACGTCCGAACCGTGCGGCATATAAAAAGTTCGAAATCCGAGAATAACCCATGACCGGCAATGGCCCCGTCGATGCAAAACAAAGCAGCCCAAAGCAGGCTGAGCTGCTGAGGCAGCTATTTGCTGCCAATAACCCGTCGCTGCTTACCAGTCTTGCACTCGCCCTGGTACTGGCCTATTCCATGTATGGCGTTGTCAACGCAGGGGTTATCTGGGTCTGGCTATTTGCCCTGACGCTTATATCGATGCTGCGTTATTCGACAGTTCGCAATTACAAGCATCAGGCACCCCATTTCCCCAGGTCTGCCGGGCGGCTATATCGCACGCAGGTTGCGCTGTCGGCGCTGGTATGGGGCAGTGCCGGAGTTTTGATGTTTCCCCCCGCAGATCTGGTGCACCAGATGGTGCTGCTGATTATTCTGGCCGGGCTAACGTCCGGCGCGGTGGTGTCTTTGTCTGCCGATAAATTTTGCGCCTCCATCTTTCCTCTGTTTGCATTGATACCGGTGATGGGGCGGTTATTCAGCACCGGAAATAGTTTCCCGATGGCGATAGGCGCCTGCACGGGTTTGTATATCGCGTTTATGGTCAGTAATTCCAGGCGCATCTGCAAGGTGCTCGAAGAGAACACTATTCTCAGACTCAATGCACTTATTCAGTCGCAGGATCTTTCCGATGCAAAGAATGCGGCGGAAGCGGCCAGTCGCGCTAAAAGCCAGTTCCTGGCCACGATGTCGCATGAAATCAGAACCCCGATGAATGGCGTGTTGGGCATGGCTCAGATGCTGCTTTTGCCCAATCTCGATTCCACCCGCCAGCAGCTTTATGCCCGGACCATCATCAATTCGGGCAAGACACTGCTGACACTGCTGAACGATATTCTCGACCTTTCGAAAGTGGAAGCAGGCAAACTTGAACTGGTGATGCAGGCTTGTGATCCCGGTCAACTGCTGGAAGAGACCCATTTGCTATTTACGGAACTGGCGCGTGCAAAGGGACTCGAGTTGCAGTTTCGATGGCATGGAACAGATGGCCAACGCTACCGGAGCGACCCGGTACGTCTACGGCAGATGATTTCAAATCTGACTGGTAATTCCATCAAATTTACAAAGAGCGGTAAGGTTCAGGTTGAAGCCCGGGAACTGGAGCGGACGTCCTCCCGGGCACTGCTTGAATTTTCGGTATCCGACACGGGAATAGGTATAGATCCCAATAAGCTCGAAAAGCTATTTTCCCCTTTCTCTCAAGCGGACGCCGTCACTGCGGTGGAATACGGAGGTACCGGACTGGGTTTGTCCATCGTGCGTAGCATGGCCGAACTTATGGATGGCAACGTCGGTGCCGAGAGCACGCCCGGTGCAGGCTCCAGATTCTGGTTTCAAATCTGGGCCGACCTTATCGGACCCGAAACTGAGGCACGCCGGACCGAACGGGTTGCGCAATTTACCGAACATGGCATCCATGAAAATGGATTTCCTTATATGGTGCTAGTGGTAGAAGACCACCCCGTCAACCGGATGGTCATGCAGGCGTTGTTAGGAAAAATAGGTGTTCAGGTCACCATGCTGCAGAATGGCCAACTGGCTGTAGAGGCTATTACCAGTGGAGCTATAAAACCCGCAGTGGTTCTGATGGATGTCCAGATGCCGGTGATGAACGGCCTGGACGCCACCCGCCGAATACGTGAGTGGGAACTACAAAATCAGCAAGGACACTTGCCTATTGTCGCTATAACCGCTGGTGCCTATGAGGAGGACAGCCGCGAATGTCTGCAGGCCGGGATGGACGACTTTCTGACCAAGCCTGTCGATGCCAATGCACTGGCATCCGCTTTAAGAAGATGGATGCAGCCACCGACTGTGGAGTCGGTAACCGGCTTAGTCAACTGATTTCCAGGAAACTTATTTTTGCTGCGTCAGCGAGTAGTTATTTTGCGTCCCTATACTGGATTGCAGAATAAGGGTGCACCATGGAAATCAAAGGCAGTGTGGTAGTTCTCACCGGCGCTGGTAGCGGAATAGGGGCGGCCGTAGCAACCTATTTCGCCAGACGCGGCGCGCGGATTGTTATTGTTGACCTCCGTCAGGAACAAGTCGATCAAGTAGTTTCGGCGCTGCGGGCGGAAGGGGCCGAGGCTATTGGTGTGCAGGCAAACGTCACCAGCGAGGCGGATACCGCCCGCTTTATTGCCGCAGCCATTGAGGCATTTGGACGAATAAATATTGTGGTGGCATGCGCTGGTGTTATTCAGGATGGCACCATGCTGTCACTGGACAAGACCACGCACAAGGTGTCGCGTAAGTTGACGCTCGAAAAGTGGCAGTCGGTGCTGGATGTCAATTTGACGGGCACATTCCTGACCATGCGTGATGCTGCTGAAGCCATGGCCAATGGTGGATGGGACGGACTGCTGGTGCCTATTTCGTCTGTCAATAAGGTGGGGCAGTTGGGTCAACTCAACTATTCGTCGACCAAAGTTGCCATCGCACTCATGCCAAAAATCATGGTGGGTGAGTTCCTGATGCGTGGTATTCGCAATATACGCTGTGTCGCCATTGCGCCCGGCTATACGGCAACCCCGATGCTGACCCAGATGAATCAGGATGCACTTAAATCGTTGCTGGCGCATGTGCCTATCGGCCGTCTGGTCGACCCCGCCGAAGTGGCCTCACTGATTGCCCACTGCGCCGAAAATAATGCCATCAATGGAACAACGCTGGAAATTACTGGCGGTCTGTGCCACGACAACGGTATCGCTAAATAGTATTCGGGTGGCCCCCGATACTATTTGACCATCAGGTGTTTATAGACACCGCAGCCTACGTAATAGTCGCCTAACTGTTCGACAAACGACATCTTGGTCTGAACCGTTCCGGTGCTTGGATTGGTAATGTCATACTCAACCCAGCCCGGTTCGTATTGGGCCTGTGCAATGATGGTCTGCAGCAGTCCCTCACCGTCAATTCCGGGGATGTCCTGCACCCGGGTGCCCACTTTCGCAGAATTGCCTCCGAACGCCAGATAGGTGCCCCGGGCATCCAGCGCAAATACGTACATATCCCGATCAAAATAACCGTTGGACCGGTCGGTCACTTCGCGCAGGAAGTTGTCGGGTGAGCTGCGCTTGAAGAGTGCAGCCGCCCGCTGGACGAGTTCGTAGGCTTCTTCCGGAGATCCCTGTTGCAGGCGGAAAATGGCTACCGAATCGAGAAGCGTTGTGGCACGCGCTTCCATATTTTCAGCCTGATGCACCGCGTGTTCAACCATCTGCGCATTGCGCTGTGTAATTTCGTCGAGCTGCCTGACCGCAGAACTGATTTCGCGCAACCCTGTACTCTGTTCTGCGCTCGATGAGGAAATATGGGACATGTTGCCAGCCACGTCTCGAATGCCCTCAACTACTTGCGATATGGTGCCTCCCGCCGCATGTATACGCTGCACACTGGAGGCCACCAGGTCGGAAGAAGTCGCTATTAGCTGCCGAATTTCCTTTGACGATTCAGAGGAACGTTGCGCCAGTGAACGCACTTCGCTGGCTACCACCGCAAAGCCCCGACCAGACTCCCCGGCGCGTGCCGCTTCTACAGCCGCATTGAGTGCCAATATATTGGTCTGAAACGCTATTCCATCTATCACGCCGACAATTTCATTCATGCGTTTGGCACTGGTTTGAATCAGCTCAACCGAGTCAACCGCCTGCGCCATGGCAGCGGCACCATTTTCGGCCCAGTCGCGCACCGCACTGGCCCGCTCGTTTGCGCTTCCTGCCGTATTCGAATTTGTCTGCACGGCAGTGGACAGTTGTTCTACGCTGGCTGCGGTCTGTTCCAGATTAGCGGCCTGTTGCTCGGTGCGGCTGGACAACGCATGGCTGTCGCGTGTCAGGCTCTTGCCGGCGCTGACCACGAAGGCGGCACTGCTTCGTACGTTGGCCACCATCGACGACAACGTTTCTCCAAAGTGGTTGACTGAGCGCACCGCCTCGCTGACTTCATCTGAGCCATCGGTCTGCTCCGGTTCACGCAAATCGCCGTCCATCATGCGGTGTACCGTGCGCACCAGTTGTGAAATGTCCTGCGTCACACTGAGGTGGAACCCAATCAGGCAATATATCAGGGTCAAGGTGTCCAACACGGTTAACACGACGACAACCTGAAACGCCGAATCGGGCTTTGTGCCGAAAAAGAACGACCACATCACCACCAGCACCGGCATCAGCGCAAGCAGACCGATGAGGGTCACCTTGCCCGAAAAAGCAAGCCTGCGCATGATGTAGACGGCAGGACTAAACGGGTTAGCTGCGTGCATAGATCTCACTCTGGTTATTTTATTTGTCAGCCACAAAAGCACGAAGGCTGACTATGTCTCCGAGCTTATCGTCAGCCCGCCAGTTGACACGTAGCTGACATACTGGCGAATTATGACAAGACAAGGGTCGGCCTGATATCAGCGCCGGGTTAAATCCGTACTTCAAGCACAACGTGAGCGGGATGGATACACTGCTTTGGCACACACTGCTCCGATTTTTTCCGAACTCAACCCTATAACTGGTTATCAAACGCATGTCTGAATCAACACAATATACGCCCCCCAAGGTCTGGATCTGGGACAAGGAAAATGGCGGGCAATTTGCATCTATCAACCGTCCGGTTGCAGGCGCCACGCACGAAAAGGAACTGCCACGTGGCAAGCATCCACTTCAGTTGTATTCGCTGGCAACGCCCAATGGGGTCAAGGTAACCGTAATGCTGGAGGAGTTGCTGGAACTGGGTATTTCTGGCGCCGAGTACGATGCCTGGCTGATAAGGATCAATCAGGGCGACCAGTTTGGAAGCGGCTTTGTCAATATCAATCCGAATTCCAAAATCCCGGCCATGGTAGACCATAGCGGCGCAAACCCGGTTCGGGTATTTGAATCGGGCGCCATATTGCTGTATCTGGCCGAAAAATTTGGCGCCTATCTACCCACCGATCCGCACCTGAGGGCCGAATGCCTTTCCTGGTTGTTCTGGCAGATGGGCAGCGCTCCCTATCTGGGGGGCGGATTTGGCCACTTTTACGCCTACGCCCCCACCAAGATGGAGTATCCGATCAACCGCTTTGCCATGGAAGCCAAGCGGCAGATGGACGTTCTGAATCGCAGGCTGGAACAAAGTGCGTACGTCGCAGGCGACACTTATACGATCGCTGATATAGCTATTTGGCCCTGGTACGGTTGGCTGGCCATGGGTCAGATATATGAAGCGGGTGAGTTTTTGCAGGTGCACGAATATACGCATGTGGTGCGTTGGGCGCAGACTATTGCAAAGCGGTCGGCAGTGGTCCGTGGGCGCATGGTCAACCGCACCAGCGGGCCCCTCGAGTCACAGCTTCATGAGCGCCATGACGCCAGTGATTTTGCAGATAAAACGCAAGACAAAATACAGTCACAGTCGTGACGGACAAAATAGTGCAGCCCGGACTGACGTCGCAATCCAACGCGTTGCTGGAGTTTGTGCAGCAACATCCGCGCCTGCTGGTTATCACCGGGGCCGGATGCAGCACCGGGGCGGGCATTCCGGATTACAGGGATGCCAACGGAGAATGGAAGCGCAGCGAACCCATGCGCTATCAGCTATTCGTGGCCGATGCGCTGGCTCGCAAACGCTATTGGGCGCGAAGCATGCTCGGCTGGCCAGTACTGAATGCGGCCCATCCCACTGCGGCACACCAAGCCTTGTGCAGGTTGGAACAAAGCGGGCGCATCACGCAACTGGTAACGCAGAACGTTGACGGTCTTCACCAGCGTGCGCAAAGTACACGGGTAATAGATCTGCATGGTCGTATAGATACCGTGTGCTGTCTGCAATGCGGCAGGCGTTTCGCGCGCAGCGAAGTGCAGGAGCAACTTCTGCAGCGAAATCCCGAGTGGGCCGGATTGCGGGCAAATATCGCACCAGACGGGGACGCCGATCTGGCGCTTCCAGACTTTGGCGGCTTTGATGTTCCGGATTGCCCGGACTGTGGCGGAACGCTGAAGCCCGACGTGGTATTTTTTGGCGAAAATGTGCCCCCAGTTCGCGTACAGGCAGTCCGAACGGCGCTGCAGCAGTCCGATGCGTTGCTGGTGGTCGGGTCGTCACTGATGGTCTATTCGGGTTATAGGTTTGTAGAGGAAGCGGTCACTTCACGCCAACCGGTCGCGGTGTTAAACATCGGGCGTACACGTGCAGACCCGTTGGTGCAGTTAAAAATAGAGATCGAAGTGGGCAGCGCGCTGGAGGCACTGGTCGAAGCGCTGCAGATTAACTGAGCCGCCAGACTTCACTCGTTATCATTGTGTATGCGCAGACATCGCAAGCGCAGCGTTTTTGGCGCAATGGACGAGATATATGAGGCATTTGGCGTTTTTTCGTTTTGTCGGTATGGCGCTGGCAGGGTGCGTGCTGCTGCTATCGCTGTTGATGGCAGGAGTGGCCATTCAGATCGTACTGTATGGTTCAAACGGCACCACCCAGTCGGCACAGGCTGCGGTGGTACTGGGCGCCGCTGCTTGGGGCAATCGGCCATCACCGGTATACAGGGAGCGTCTGAACGAGGCTATTCGGCTTTATAAGCAAGGGCGTGTCAACTCGCTGATTTTTACCGGCGGCACTCCGGAACTGGGCTATCCATCAGAGGCAGAGGTGGCGCGAGACTATGCAAAACAGCAGGGCGTGCCGGATAGCGCAATTCTGGTGGACGTCAAGTCGCGTACTACCTTTGAGAATCTGTTGCAGGCACGTGCGCTGATGCGCGGTGCTGGAATTCAGTCGGTGCTGGTTGTCAGCGACCCCCTGCACATGCGTCGTGCCATGTATATTGCATCCGAGTTGGGGCTCGATGCGCAACCTGCACCCAGCGATTCCAGCCGGTTCCAGTCATGGCCCAGTCGCGCACGCTTTTTATGGCGGGAGACCTGGTCCTATTCCGAACAACTGCTTTTTTCTGGTGCGCGACGGGAAAGCCAGATCAATGCAACTCCAGGTTCGGATTCGTCGGAATAGCCGGGTCAGCGCATCGCCACCCGGCAGTCTGTCTGCCCGAGTATCTGGCTAGTATTTATAGCCAAGTCCGAATGAAATGGTGTTTCCCTTCAGGCTTGCCGTAGTGCCGGTGCCAAAGGTAACGTCGTTGAGTTTATAGCTGTCAATTCCAATCTGCCAATAGGAATTGCGGTCATACAAATTACGCACGCCCAGCCCGTAGCTGTTGCCCTGCGTGCCCGCCGTACCAGACGCGTCGTCTGCCTCAACTGATGCTGCAATGGCAGAGACCCTGCCATAAACCACCAGGTTGCGGCTGACAGCATAGCCCGGCTCAATGTTGAAGCCAAAGCGGTTGTTGGTATAGACGTTGTTGCCACTCAGATAGGTGCCAGCCTGACGATTGCCAAGGTCGGCTGAGACGCCAACTCCGAGCAGAAACTTGTCTGACAGGGCCCAGTCGTATTGGAATTGAATGCCAACGCCACCGGAATTGGCGGAACCGGATGTGCCATCGGTTGCACTTGATGTAGCCGAATCTGCTTCAATGTTTCCGCCAAAGCTATACCCTTCGAAATTTTTCGCCTGTGCGAAAGCCTGCACGCCCGAGAACGAGGTAAATACAGCAACCACGGCACCGGCTATAACCATTTTCTTCATATCGACTCCAGAAAAATGAATGACGGGACCATTATGTGTTCACGTTGTAAAGCTGACGCTCGGATATGAATACCGAAGGTAAAGATGTTCGTTGAATTTGTGATAGATGAAATACCGTAAAAAAAAACTCCGGTTGCTTGCGCAAGCCGGAGTTCGTGCCGGTGTAGCAGCGGATGAAGTTTTTACTTGGCCTTGGCTGGCTTAGCCGCCTTTTTTACTTCCTTGGCAGGAGCCGCAGCGACCGGTGCAGACTTCAGCGCGGCGCGTTGCGCCCGGAGTTCTGTCAGGTCTGTATTAATGGCAGACTTGCGCTCGTTCAGCTTGTCAATTTTTGCTGTCAGCTTTGCAATCGCCTTTGCAGCTTTAGAAAGGGCCGGCTTTGCAGCTACTTTCTTGACCGCTACTTTCTTCGCAGCAGGTGCATTCACAGCCTTCACCGGTTTTACGGCTTTCACAGCTTTGGTGGGGGAAGTTTTTTCTGTCTTGGTCGCAGCCTTGTCAGCTGACTTTTTTGCAGTTGCCATAATGGTATTTCCTCTTTGGTTTGATCGGCGTTCTTTAATCGGAAGATGCACCGGCCCAGCCGCCTCACCAATGCACTCCTGATCATTATCAGCGATTGCAATGGAAACGGGAAATACCAAAGTCAGGATATTGGGTCGAAATCGTTATAGGCTGAGCCTGACTTGTTGCTGTATGCCTGTGCTCGCAACAAAGTCAGCAGCATGGCCGCAGCGGCCGAACCGGTGAGCACGGGCGATGCTGCTATCACACCCGTTAACCCGACAAGTGCATGTGCGCTTACTTCCTGAACGCGCGTAACCAATGCCAATACTTCGCTGGTATTGACCTGCGCCGCGTCCTCCACATTGACGCGCAATCGCGACCATCCGTTGGCCAGTGTTATCCGCGCAAAGACTCCGTTGGCCACTGCGCTCAGCGATAGCAGGCTCAGTGGCTTCAACAAATATTCGAGCATGCGTGCCCTCGCTGTGGGAGGCGATTCTTCATACACCTGCGCCACCAGCGCTGCGACCTGATCAGGCCCGGGCACGCACGCATCCGTGGTTTCCGTTTGCAGTTTGGGAGTTGACGTATTGATGAGCATAACAGCGCAACTATCTCACCATCAAATTACCCGCAGATGAAATCGAAGTGAATGTCGCGTAAGAAGTTGTAACGCTTATTTCCTGGTGATTCAAGCGTTTGAAGCCCTACGGTCGGATTTACCGCAACTTCATGAAACTTTGCATAGCCAGCAGAACTGAAAAACTCGGCGGAAACTAGACTCGCTTTTGGCTAGGGTGCTACTTTTTTCAGGCACCACGCTACTTCGATTCGCCGCTTGGGTTTTAACCTCATTTATTCATCACTATGGGTCGCCGACGTTTTGCAATAACAGCCAGTGATCGCTATTTTCATGTATTCAAGGCGTTTGTCGATGCCGGTTGGGAGCCAGTTAAGTTGTTCTCTGCGCCGATCAACAGTCACATGGCAAGCAACAAGATGGTTATCGACCTGGCGCATCAACTAAAGTTGCCGATTCAGTTGTCCCGCATGAACGACAAGGATATGGCGGACCTGAAGGAGCTGGACTGCGAGTTGTTGGTGCTGGCGAGCTATCAGTGGCGTATTGGCGACTGGCAGAAATATTTGTCGCGCGCAATCAATTTTCACCCCGCGCCACTGCCGGGTTACCGTGGCGCCTATCCGTTGGTGCAGGGCATTCTAGATCGATGCGAGAGTTGGGCCGTAACTTGCCATCGGGTCTCAGCCGAATTTGACAGTGGCGATATATTGACCGAGCGACGCTTTACTATGGATCCGTATGAGCGCCATGAAAGTCTCGACTTGAAAACTCAGATCGAACTCAGGCAACTGGCGGCGTATGTGGCCAACAATCTGGACTCACTTTGGGATAACGCGCGACCACAAGGTCCGGGCAACTATATTTCGCAATGGACGGACGACGACCGTGCCATCGACTTTACGAGTAGCGTCGAACAGATTGCTTTGCAGCTGCGTGCATTTGGCAACTTCGAATGTATTGCGACCCTGGAGGGCACACGTTTTCATGTGCGCCGGGCAGCATGCTGGAGGTCCAGTCACAATTACGCGCCCGGTGTGCTGGCAATTGTCAATGGAACCGAATATGTAGTTACTTGTCGCGACGGCTTTGTAGCACTGCTCGAATGGAGCTTTGTACCCCCGGGATTTTTAACAAGCGGCCCGGTCCGCTAGGACATTTCATGGGTCCGGGTAATATGATCGTCCCACGTCAGCTCAGCGCTATCCGGCCCCAGAACAATGAGCCTGTTTACTTCGTTTCGCTATTTGGTTGCCCTGCACGAATTACGGCACTTTGGTCGGGCGGCGGAGGCGTGCCATATTACGCAGCCCGCATTCTCAAACGCGATACGTGCGCTGGAAAAAGAATTTGGCACGGCTATCGTCAAGCGTGGTCGTACTTTCCAGAGTTTTACCCCGGAAGGTGAACGCATATTAGCGACTGCGCAGCGTGTATTGCGCGAACAGGAAATGCTCTGCCAGGACCTTAAAAGTGCGGCTGGCCAGCCTATTGGCAGTCTCACGCTCGGAGCGGTGCCGTCCGTGATGCCGATAGCAGCCCGGTTTGCCGGCTTTCTGACTAAACGCCAACCCGGGCTGTCGTTGGTGTTGCGG
>Ga0007854_10001369_pt1 | contig 15488 bp, 24 predicted proteins | sample CryBogCBH12Aug08_FD_60382 | JGI IMG/M metagenome (GOLD analysis project Ga0007854, IMG submission 60382) | Freshwater microbial communities from Crystal Bog, Wisconsin, USA - CBH12Aug08 | ecosystem: Environmental > Aquatic > Freshwater > Lake | place: Crystal Bog, Wisconsin, USA | collected...
GGTGGTGGCGGTATGCCATTTGGTATGAATATGGCAGATCTCTTTGGCATGTTTGGCGGTGGAAGAGGCGGTGGAGGCGGTGGAAGCGGCCCAAGACGCCGCCGCCCAGGAAAGGCTCCTCCACGTGTTGAACGTCTTCCACTAAGTCTTACACAGTTCTATCATGGCGGTGTACTGAATATAGGTCTTAACCGTGAGAAGTTCTGTACCTCCTGTAAGGGAGATGGTTCAAAGGTTCTAAAAACATGCGATAAGTGTGGTGGAAGTGGTCAAAGTATTCAACATGTTATGATTGGTCCAGGAATGATGATGCAGACTCAAGGGCCTTGTGGTGATTGCGGAGGAAAGGGTGAACAGCGAGGGGAACCTTGCTCCGATTGTAAGGGTCAGGGTCTCAATCGTCAACAGAAGAATATTGAAGTGAAGATTGCGCCTGGTTCAGCGGCGGGTGATACTATTAATTTTGAGAATGAGGCAAGTGATAGTTTGGACTATGAGCGCGGCTCAGATCTTCATATTATTCTTGAATCTGCTGATGATATGAATGGTTGGGTTCGTGATGGCGACAACCTTCGTAATACTGTAACAATTTCCCTTACAGAGAGTCTATGTGGATGCCATGTTGGGATTGAGGGGCATCCCTCTGGGTCTGGTTCTGACCGTACAATTCAACTTGAGATACCACGCGGTATCCAGAATGGTGAGGAAGTTATTATTCCTGGTCGTGGTATGCCCAAACGAGATGGTCCAACTTCGTCTAGAGGCCATGGTCATATTTATCTGAAAGTACATGTGGCTGTAAAAGAATCAGAGCAACGTGTACTTGTGGAGCAGGCAGAGAGTATGGCTGCGTTATTTAGTTATCAACGAGTTATTCCAACTGGAGATAGAGTTTGGAGTGGCACGAAGGCGATTTAGGGGGGGGGAGGAGGCGCTGAGGCAAGCACCTTACTTCGTAGGTGCGAACCTCTTTTATCGGCAAGCACCTTACTTCGTCGGTGCGAACCTCTTTTATCGGCAAGCACCTTACTTCGTCGGTGCGAACCTCTTTTATCGGCAAGCACCTTACTTCGTCGGTGCGAACGCGTTGACATTCTCTGCGAGTTTCCACTCGGGGTTCAGGCCAGCGCGAGCAGTCTGCTGGGCATCTAGCAGCATGCCAGGGGCATCAACTGTCATGTAGCCTAGGGGGGCGCTTCCTCCGCGGTGATTTCGGCCACGTCTGGTGCTACGACGATTCTTGCGAGAAGCCTTGCGACCCTTACGTCCCTTGTGTCTCGACTTGCGGCCACCAGCCTGGTCCTTCAGTCCTACGATTTCGTTGTAAGAACGGTCAAGGGCTACAAGACGTGCAGAGGCGTGGAGGTTCTGGGGGAGAACACTGTCAGTTACAGTGTTTGGGTAAGTACCCATGCCGCCGTGCATGTTCTTTGTGAGGTCCGCAAACTGCTGACCCTGAGCAACACTCAGTTTCTGAGGGCTCATCGCTGACGTATCATTAAGATCAAGAGGTGATATATCACGTACAGTGTATGAACCGCCATTCATGTTACGGCGGTTGTTACGTCTGTGTCTAGTTGCGCGACGATTCTTTCGCGACTGGCGACGATTCCGACGGTTCTTACGAGAATACGCGAGCATTTCTTTCTATCTTGAGTGCGGAAAAAATTATAGACTCACGGTAGAGAAAAATGGAGGCTAATTGGATGAAAGCAATTCCTAGTGCGACGATATGTAACTTTTTCTACTTCTTCTTTGTACTATATGCTGTAATTCTTGCTCTTTCTGTCCTCGGTTTTGTCGGTATTGCACTGAGCCCCAAACTCTCTAAGGCTCTTTCAGTACCAAATTCTCTTGGTGTAGCACTTGGCGTTGTTATTGTAGCCACGCAGATGCTTTTCTTCTACCTCATTTGCTCTCGTTCACTTCTTCAGGTTGTGAAGACGAAGGAGGGCTTCTTTGTGGATGCCACGGAGACTTCCGAAGAGGAAGAGGGGGTGAAGGAGGCTTTTGCTGACATGAAGAAGCGCGCCCCTTTGAAGAGACGCCGTTAGAGTGTTCCCTTACAGATATTGAAGGTTTATTCTCTTCAATAATAAGTTGTTCTAGTTCAAAATTATTCGAAACGGTAAATACAGTTTTCCCTTTTCGAGCGATTTTTTCAGCCTGTTGTGAGTAAAAGTCAGATCGTTTCCCCAGAAAGACAATAAGATGTGTCGCTTCTTGACAGATTCGTGTATCCCTCACAGCACGTGCTCTGCGTCCAAGACGGTTCCAGTCTGTATCATATGCTACAAACGATAGTTTGTGCCTTTCAGCCCAGGAATATATGAGCGCAGATGAAGTAGATTCTGATGGAAGAATTACACGGTCTGGCATTCGGCCCAGAGAGCCAAGAACTAGATTGAGGATCTTTTCATGGAGAATATCATATGTAATGTCTGCGCGACTTCCGAGGATCCCTAACAGGATAGGTTGTGGAATTTGGATTGATTCATTGTCGTCTAAGAGGACCGGTTGAGAGGCCATTTTTGCGATTTGTGTTTAAAAAATAAGTCATATCAATTTTTAGATGCCACGGTCTTCGTCTTCATCACGCTCTAGATCACAACCTACTCGTGTAACACATGCTCCTGTAGCACAGCGACCACAGCCTATTGCTCAAATTCCAACACTAGGACAAACTCTAAAAGAAGGATTCGCATTCGGCGCCGGATCTGCTGCAGCTCATGCTGTTATTGGAAGTATTTTTGGACAGCGCTCTACACCTGAAGCCCCTCCTACAATTAAAAAAGTTCAGAGTTCTACACCTGATTGCTATACACAGTGTATGAAGGATCATTCAAATGATTATGAATTATGTAAAATGTTTATTGAAGATAAATAGACGCCTACTCAAAATCAGGATTCCACTTTGTAAGGAGACCATTCTGAAGCAAATCTTCTAGGAACCAGTTACGCTTTACAGGAAGCGCATCGCCAAAGTCAATAACCCATACACGTCCTGTAGTATCCTCAATGAAGTTATAAGGAGTTACATCAATATACTCAATATCACAATCATAGTACAGACGTTTTACAATTTCATAAATCTGGTTACGAATATCTTTAGGGGTGTCATTAAATTTGGCACCATATTGATCCGCAATACATAGCGAATCAATCTTATCCATTTTAATAATATTCTTATAGTCCGTACTAATAACTCTAGGAGCGAATCCCTTTCTAGCGGCTCGCTTCTGTAGTTCTACTTCATTACGAATTTGCGCTTCTGTGCGCTTGGAGACATCCTTGATAAACATCCCTGTAAGGCCCTTACAGAGTGTGCGTGTGTGTGTGTGTGGATTCAATTTTTGTATGTTGTTGTTGCGACTGTTGCTGCGACTTAATCCTGGGCATCATCATCCGAACGCAGAGATGACGACTCAATCAGTCGCTTCTGAATCTTGCTGCTCACAATGTAAATAGAGTTCGCAGTTATAATTAAAAAATCATCGGCTACCTTATACACCTTCTCAATCTGGCTCGTATACTCAACAGCGCTCTTCACGAGCATCTTATCCTTCGTCTCCTTCTCCTCGCCCATGAAGGCCTTGCCATTTGTGGTCTCAACATAGTAGTCCATCTGGATAGGCTTATCCTGTGCAATCGCCAGTTTCGCGGCCTGTAGAAGTGCCTGGGCGCTTGGTAGAACATCTGGTGCTGGGGCTTGGCTCGGTACTGGGGCATATGCCGATGCGGTTTGAGGAGCAGTGGACATAATTACTATTCTTGTTCGGAGAACTGGTTTTTAAGTTTTTACGCAGTTATAGCGATTGAGCCAGCCGCAGTCACAGGAATCCGAAGAATCTCAGGCGCATGTTTAGTTAGGATCTGATTGAAGTAATGGTATACTTCCATAATCTGGTCCATATTCCTTGCACCTGTAATGATAATCTTTCCTGTCTGGAATACACTTAGGGTCACACGCTTACACTGCCCCTCGCCTTCTCCGTTACCTTGACCTGTACAAATGATGTCTTTACAATGACATACCCCCTTTGGTTCCTTGTGAGAATGTGCCTTATTATAATAATACTTTGTATTTACTCCCTGATAGATGGTTGATTCATTTGTACTAAAGAGACCATAGTTTCGCGTCAAGAGAGTGTGTAGATCATCACGCTTAACAGGGTACTTAATTGTATAGTCGCTGTTTACAAGTTGTACATTAAACTTACTGATAGCGGCGGCATCAGGATTTGCGAAAGGATTTTTTGGAAGAGTGCCAATTGTGTCAATAAGCTCTTGGAGTGCGGCAGTTGCGAACTCTACTGAAGGAATACCAGTCATCTGGACACCTCCATTTGCGAACATTTTGATGTTCACCTCCTTGAAGCCTCGATCAGGTTGCGTAGGCTGCTTGGGAATCTTGCGGCGCATAATAATTGTTGATTGATTAAAGAATGTCTTGTTGCTGACTTTCCTGTTTGTAAACGCATCGCGGCTTGCGATTCCAACAACCTTCATTCGGTGCTCCATCTTTAGAATTCCTTCACCAGGATATCCAAGTGGAACCAACTTTGTATGGATCTGGTCAAATAGGGAAATAAGATCAATTGGGGTTGAAGTATTCGCTGTAGCAACCATTGTGGAAATACGAAGCGCAGTTGGCTCCAAAGCGTCTAGGGACATCATTTTATTTCTGTGAGAACTATGGACTACTTTAGAAGGGGGTCAGACTCTCCAATTTTTTTCGGTAGCTTATTACGATTTTTTCAAATCTTGTGCGCAAATCTTCCGGTGAACTTACCCTTACAAGGGATGGGTCAGTAATATTCAAGATCTCTTTTATTGTTGTTACATCTAGGATCTTTAGCAAGTATCCAAAACTAATAATATCTTCTGCTGTATCAAGATTAGAATTTCTAAATTGTATAGATTGATGGGGCTCATTTAGCCATTGATATGTCTGATCTGTCAGGACATCTGAATCCTTAGGTTGAAGAAGAAAATGGCGCAGATCACCTCGCCAACGAAACGCATCTAGAATTTTCGGACTTTTCAGATCCTTATTCGCAATGGAAGTAATTCGCTGCTCCAAGGTTTTCACAGAAGGCGGCATAAACTGAAGGCGAAAGAACCTGTGCCTCAGACTTGGATGAATTCCGCTAATACAGTTCACAATGAAAATAAGACAAATTTCGTGCGCAGGAGTTTGGAATACCGGTCTGAGCGCAAGTTGCGCAGACTCTGTAAGGGTCTCTGCTTCATCTAGAATAATAAATCTTGGAGGAGGGTTCTTGTTTGTAGATGGAAGGATTGGCCTACATTGAAGAAACGGATAAATCTTTGCGCGAATGGAATCAAGACCACGCTCATCCGACGCATTCAAGAATAAAGCAGAACCAGGTGGTACATTTCCCTCATAGAAGGCATCTATGATTTTTCGCGCAGTTGTTGTTTTGCCACATCCAGGCGGACCAATTAAAAGTAAATGTTGAATATTTTGTGGATTTTTCACGAATGCCCTTATAAGGGATTCTCTTACTTCGTCTATCGCTTTTGTGGCTTTATCAAGTGTTTTTGAGGTCATTACTGCTGGACAATAATATTAAAGGCTGTTTATACTCTTATTGATGAAGTAACCTAAAGCATAGAACACGTGTGGGGACTAGAAGGATGGAAGTGACTGCTGCGCCTATTGTGAAACGAAAGCGACGCACAAAGCAAGAGATTGCGGCCGCAGTGGCGGCTGCTGCGACTGTCACAGATGTTGATGTACATGTTAGAGCAGAAACTTTACAGATAGATGAAAACGTGTCTGTTGATGTGGCGACAGCAACTGTAACAAAGAGTAAACCTGCTTCTAAGAAGAAATCCACACAGCCAACTATCGCAGTTGTTACCAAGAATGGTATTCAGGGTTCATTTGATACATTTACAAAGGCTCCTCTCATTGCGCATCTAGATATCAAGAGTTCAGATGTTGTTTTCTATGACCAACCATTTCATTATAACCCAGATATGAGTGATCTACTGAAAGAGCCTGAGCCCTATGATTCGCTAAATGAAGATGTATTTGTAAGTAGTGCAGAGCCTTTGGCTGCTCCTGGAGCCACTTCCGTGGTTGCAACTACTCCTGCCACTGTGGCGAGTGCTCCTGTGGCTGCTTTGACTGAGGTAAAGCGTAAGGATTACGCACCTCAAAATCTACTTGTATCATTTTCTTCTTCACAAGTGTCCCATACTCTCCCTGAAAGGAGTGATGTATTCTGCTTTTGGTGCTGTCACGCCTTTGAGGGCAGACCTTGTGTAATTCCACAGGCATGTGAAGATACAGTGTGGAAGGTATATGGCAATTTCTGTTCTCCTTCGTGTAGTCTATCCTATTTGCTAACTCAGGTTATGGATACTCATATTCGTTGGGAGCGTATTGCGCTAATGAACCGCTTGTATGGTACAGCTGGAAGAGTATATCCTGCGCCTGCTCGCGAGACACTTACCACTTTTGGAGGAACATTTAGTATTAATGAGTTCCGAAATATTATTGATGAGCGGCGACTCCGAGTGGATATCACAATCCCACCGATGGTTTCCATTCTGGCAAGTATGGACACGAAGCCAATTGATTTCTATGAGACAAGTATTAAGAATACCACTGTTGGAGGGGGGGCTTATGCGCGCGTTGAGGAGGGGCTCAAGTTGAGGCGGAGTAAACCACTCAAGGACCGCGAAAGTACACTTGACTCCGTTCTCAATATTTCTATCAAGACATATTAGAATGTTATTTGTGCCACTCTTCTTAAATAGTATTATTCCTTCGACGGCTATTTTCAACAAGAAGGGGGCTGATGGATTTACAACGACAACGACATCAGGAGCAACAACATCTATTACGAATGCGGCATCCTCTACACCAGCTGCTGCAGCATTTCTTATAATTTTATACATATTATGTGGATTTCTTTATGCTTATGGAGCAGCAAAACTATCATGGAACTATAACATATATGTGGGAAATACTACTGGAGCAGCTTTCTTTAATTCATTTATAGCATTCATGTTCAGTGGTTTCTATTACCCATTTTATGCGTGGGTACTAAATCCTATTGGGGGAGGAGGCGCAGCGACTGTCTAGTGCTTCGCACTGATTCATTTTTTGAAGCGAGTATCTCGCCTCAAAAAATTGTCTAGCAAACGGAGTCTGCGGATTCATTTTTCAAGTGACGATAGTCACAGACCACCAGAGGTAAAAAATTGTCTAGTGCTTCGCATTGATTCATTTTTTGAAGCGAGTATCTCGCCTCAAAAAATTGTCTAGCAAACGGAGTCTGCGGATTCATTTTTTACCAGAGGTAAAAAATTGACGATTTTGAAATCCAAGAATTATGTCCAGGTAAAAATGATGACGTCTATTACGAATATCCTTCTAGAATTCCGTAAGAGCCTTCACGATGAGTTGGACCGATCCTTCCAGGAGGGAAGCCAGCGTCTACTTACTGAAATTGTAAATACAGTTATTAAGAACAATAATGCTGCCACATACAACGCTGATGCGCGGCAACAATATATTGAGCTTGCTATCAAAGGCTTGAGTAATCGTATTGACATGCTACAGATGCTACAGCGGCCATCTATACCAACTACAATTCCAGAAGTATACCATACAGAGGTTGAACTAGGTCAAGTTGTTGAAGAGTCTACTCCAGCGGAGGTTGATTATAATACAGAAGAGGAAGAGGAAGAGGAAGAGGAAGAGGAAGAGGAAGAGGAAGAGGAAGAGGAAGAGGAGGTTGTAGAGGAGAACAAGGTTGTAGAGGATGATCTTGTCGATAGCGCTGTTGATACAGGTGAGGTTGTTGATGATGAAACTGTAGAGGATGTTGATGAAGGTGAGGCTGCTGACGAGGAAGAGGCCCAAGAGGAAGAGGCTCACGAGGAAGAAGACCAGGAGGAAGAGGAAGACCAAGAGGAAGACGCCCTCCAGCCCCTGGAGGTTGACGACATCACTTACTACTATGATTCCGAGGGTAATGTCTATCTTCCCAATGACGAAGGCGAGGTCGGCGAACCTGTAGGCAAGTATGACCCAGAAACCGGCGAATTCGAACTAGAACTTTCATCCGAATCAGAAACTCTTACACCATTCCCTTATAAGGGAAAGACGTATCTCAAGGACTCTGAGGACAATGTATATACGGAGGCTGGCGAGGAAACTAGTTTCCGCTACGTAGGCGGAAAAATGGTGCGAAAGGTCTAAACACAATACGATACACCAAAATAGAAATGCCAATTGACGAAAGTATTGACTATGGTCTTAATTATATTTCAGCATTTTTTTCACCTGCTACACTTGGCATACTAGTGGCATATTATTACAATCGCATTACAAATGCTACTGAGCCATACATTGAACAAGCGAAGAAGACTGTAGACGCGGTTCGTTCCAGTTTCAGAGGCTCAGGTATACTCTGTTTCTATGATGGTATACCAATTCCTGTTAATTTAGGCAGTACTATTGGTTGCTATGATTCATGTGATGGAGTCGCAGAGAAGCCTCGTTGGTACTATATGTCTGATACGAGAATTTTCACAGAGTCTATCACGGATTGTAATAGTGTCGCCGCGGATTGTAAACGTATCCCATGGCTTTCAGCAGATATTATTTGCGATGGTAAAAAGGTTGCTGATATAACGGATTTTGTCTCAGCCATTCGCTATAAGGGAACTCTGCCTCCAACACCTGATGTACTTCTCTCTCTTTGGTGTTTCAATCAACAGTATCTACTCCGTCGCGCCCATACACAACTTGTAGTCATTTGTAGTGAGGCTGATACACATTCATTCAACTTCTCTCCTATACCAAATCCCTTACAGGATGAACAATGGCTGCGGAGCCTGGGTATCAAAACTACAACGCTTCGCACATAAGCGTTCAAAAGGCGTCTAAAGTTTTCAATTCTATTGATTATAGGGGGAAAGGCGATGACTGAAAATCAAGAGTCAAGCGGCTGTAAGCCGCTGACATGGCAAGTAAATGCCGAGAATATCACATTAGATTCACCATTCCCTAATGGCCGAAAGTGGACCCTTTATCATCACGACACTGAAAATAAGAAGTGGACACTTGATACCTTTCGCAAAGTCTCAACAGTTGGTACTTGGCGACAGTTTTTTGAACTGACAGGTGCTATTGATTATGACACTTGGTCTCGTGGCATGTTTTTCTTTATGATGGATCCGATCCCTCCACTCTGGGAAAATTCTGCCAATATTCGCGGAGGAAATTACTCTATGCGAGTAAACGGTACTCAGATGATTGATCTTTTTATTAAATATTGTGTAGCGTCTATTCTTGGAGAGGCGACTACAGATGTACAGAATACTGTTCATGGAGTTGCAATGTCCCCTAAGAAGGGGTTCTTTGTAATTAAAATCTGGAACAAGAATTCTACAAAATATAATAATCCATCGGAGTTGACGATTCTTGATGCGATCCTTAAACAGGGGTCTATTATTTATACTCCTTTTGTGGAGAAGCGTATGTAATAAGCCCTCTTATAAATTCATAATCGTTACGGAATTGTCTTCTAAGATGCGTATGCGGCGGAGTGATAAATTATAAAGCTTATTTGTTTCCATAGCATCTTCAAGTGTATCAAATACATATTTCAATGTGGGACCATCCCATAATGAAAAAATGTATTTAGGAGTCATTTCTAATAAATTGTATTTTTTTTGTAAAAATTGAAAGATTATATTCCCTTACAAGGGTAAGGTAGAAATCTGTTAAAAAATGTCTTCTCCTAAAGTTATTGAGTATAAACTTATTAAAGAACATAATGAAACTTGTTTGAATTCTTCTGTAAATAACTATCTAAAAATAGGTTGGAAACTTTATGAAAGTCCTATTATTATAATTGCGGACAAATTTGGCTCTATTAAAGTATATGCTCAAGCAATGGTGAAATATGAAGAACGAATCTTTCCTCCGTTACCAACACCTCCTCCTCTGCCTACTGGTCCTGCTCCTCATACTCGCCCACTTCCTCTTCCACCTTTTCCACTACTTCCAACAGCAGAAAACGCAGTAGCCAAAGCATTTACTTACTCCAATCTATTCAAACCTGAAGAAATCAAGCAGATGCAAGATGCTTGTAATGAACTTATCAAAGTTCTAGAAGGTAAATCTACTGATTATCAATATTGTGGTAAAAAATCTATTTATGTTTGTGATATGCCTCAAAGACTAAAAAATCATCTAATAGATATAGGTTATGGGTTTAGCCCCTCTGAAACACATAGAAATGAAAGTTATTGTTATATGTATTTGGCCTAAGGTTGTATAATAAGTGCTTCTAATTCTCGTTCTTCTAAATTATATACTCTACGAATACTATTAACACATATACAAATAAGAATTACTACTGGAATCATAAATAAGCCAATTAATATATATTCATCTTCAGATAACATATATATTTTTATTGTAAATTTTCTTTATATTATTTAAAAATTGATTTTAAAAAGCACTTTTTATTTTTATTACATAGTTATAATGGAAGATTCTGATTCTAAGAAACGTTATAGTGAGTTAGCAGCAGAAGAAAATGAACTTGAGTATATCATTAAGCGTAGAGAATTTAAAAACCTTTCACATTATCTTCTAGAACTCGCATATCACTTCGATTTCTCAGCATTTAAGATTACAGCGATTGAAGATTGGTGGGAACAAGTTTACACCGACAGCGGCATTGACGGTCTCAAGGACGAACTTACGTACCAAGCTATTAAATTTCACATGATCGGTAATGAAGACGTAGTCGTACTCAAGGATTGCTCAGTATGTTGTCATATAAAGAGCATGAAATAGAAAACTCAGTCCACTAGAAACTCATAGAATTGCTATATGTATTTGGTTAAAAAAAATTGATTTATTATATTAATATATAATATAGAATATGGTAACGACCAATTTAACTTTAAAACATAGGAAAATTAGAAATCAAACATGTCGTAAAAAAAAGGGTGGTGGTATTCTTGATCTAATAAAATCATTTTTACAGTATACTGAGAATTATAGAGAGTTTTTTGATAGTATTTCAAATCCTACAAATCTAGATATATATTTTCCAACACAATTTGATCATAAAATTTTAAGAGCAAAGAAACTTATTACTAAAAATATTACCAAAGTAAAGAAAATAGATATCATTGATTCATTTAATACTGATAATATCAAAGAAACCCTTAAAGGGAAACTGGAGAGATATTTCTCATATTATAAACATACAATATTATTGGAAGAATGTGAACTTGAATTAACGGAGACTGGTGAAAAAATAACTGGATCAAAATTTACAAATGATATATTTCTTAGAGATATTTCTACACGATATGAAGGTAAACCTGCTACTATAAGGTGCTATTGTGGCCTAATCTATAAAGATGAATCTTCATCTAAAAATATAAAAATATTTGATGGTGAACTCAAATGTACAATTAATTCTCCAGCAAACAACAATGAAGATAAATATGGTTGGGACTCACTCCTTGTACCAAATGGTTATAATAAATCCATTTTACATTTGAAAGATGAATCGTATAAAGTTGATGTTCGAAATTTACCATATTCTCAAATTCAAGCACTTTTAGCACCATTTTTTAAGGGTCTATTTGAAACACATATAACAATTTCTTTTGATGATGTTGATATGACTACTTCAAATGAGTCTATATTATCTAACTTACATACAAAGTGGGAGTTATTCGCACAGGCATGTCAAGAATTTGAAACACAACTTAGACCACTCTGTATTTTTGAACAAGGTGCAGGTGATAATCTTGAATATCCGCAAATCCAATTCCAAACTGCTCGTTATAATGTGTTTAGATCAGCAGATCTTGCTATTCAGAATGCAATTAAAACTAAGCACTTTTTTGAAGAAAAGGGGTTCCATATTGCGAGAACACGTGTCGAGGCAATGGCTAGTAACGAACTTGTACCTTTGAAAAATTCAAACATCATTACGAAAAAAAATATTGGTTCAAGTTTAGAAAACAAATATTTTGAAACACATTTAAGAATTAATATTACACATCCTGTTACAATTACATCAACGGTAGAAATGGATAAAATAAATACAGTGAAAGAAATTGTTGAGAAACATGTTATTGACAAAGTGTTTGAACCACATATTTCATTTAATGGAACAAAAGGATTTTTAAATGCGAGAGGATTTAAAATTGGTAATGACACCTATTCAAAGTACTGGAATTCTCTACGTGATGAGATTTTTACAATACCAAATGTTCAAATTTCTGATAAAAGTGAGCATCGTGAATATGCTATATATGACGATGATATAACATTTGATGAAAGACCTGATGCATCATGTGTTGTTCCACAAATTACTTGGATAACTGCAGCAATAAAAGGGGGCTTATAAGTATTATTTTTTAGATTTTTCATGCGTCTAAAACGGACTTCCACACAAATATCAAAATAGTCTAAATTCTTTTAGACCAATGAACTTTTATTGATTTATTAAAATTTTTTCCTAGAATTGTTGGCATTTCTATAAAATATACTATATAAAGTTTAAATTGTTAAAAAATATATGAAGAAAGAAGAAAGATTACTTGCTCTTAGAACTTTAGCAATGAAACATCCAAATATACAAAATGTTGGAACCCAATGGAAAAATCCATTAAATCCCAGAAGTAGAGGTATTCGTTGGAGAAGAACTGATTTAGAAATATTTAGAAAATTTCAAGTTGAATTTTCTTAAATATCATTATATGTTCCATCCACCATTTGTTGTCTGCGTTCTTGATATAATTTATAGAAATATTCTATTACAATAGTAAGTAATTTTGATATTCCCAAAGAAGCTATAATAATTTCTAAAGTAGGATTTGGTTTATAAATATCATATCCAATTAATACAAATATGAGTATTGTAGATTCCATTATGCCAAAAATTGATCAGAAATGTATCCTCAATTTTTGGCAGTGTTATTAAAATGGTTGTTATTGTTGCTACTCATTCTTCTTCTTTATCAAATCCTTGTCCCTCTGGAACTGGTATAGGATATGGAGAGTTTAATGGAACTATCTTTGTAATTTGTGATGCTGCCTTTAATCATATTTCTTCAGCAGATCCTTTAGCACTAGGTCTAGGACTAGGATTGGGCTTAGGAATTCCTATTATTGCTGTTATTGTATGGGCTGTAGTATTTATGAATAACTGGTGGTGTTATAGAAATAAATATGAAGTTAGACCACCACTAACCATAGCAGAAATTCGAGCTGCTTATAGTAGAGATCATGGCGGAGCTTCAACACCAGAGGAATATGTAAAACTAAAACTCGGACCAGAACTATATCAGCAATTTATTAAAGGAAATCTCACAAATGAACTCAAAAAGAAACTCTTTGCTTTGCGTGAAGAGAGAGGAAATCGTCTAGGAGAATTTGAAGCAGTTGCGAAAGATCTTGGTAATCATGCTTTAGCAGAATGGATTAATAAACTTTCATATACAACTCTACAAAATGAAGGGCTTGTTTAAAAAGATATTTTATATATTTTATAGAAATCAAGATGTCGGCATTTACTGAAGGAAAGCAAAAAGTTTTTGATGTATTACAAAAATATATAGGTAAAGATCTCGTATATTATGGAATTGGTATTGGACATGGATATTCTATAATTGGTCGTAAAAATAAAGGTAGAATTGAATTATTAGAACTAGATTATAGTGATAATTACGAATATAATAGATCAAAATTTATTAATGGTTATACACTTCTAGTATTGCCAGAACCTAAAAAAATTTATAAACCAGATCCATTGTATTACTAATAAACTCCTCTAGAATTCAAAAACTGCGTATTAATAATTTTTAAATTATAAGCTATTTCTAATATATCAAATATAATAGAAATGTCTTGTCCATATGCGAATGTCCTTGGTGAACCTGGAAAAGGATTCCACAGTTGGCGCATAGGAAATATTGCAGTTGGTGATGTAATCGCAACAATTGTTGTAGCAGTTATAACATCTTATGTTTGGGATGTATCCCTCTTATATTCCCTTATAGGGTGGTTTGTAGCAGGTGAAGTTGCGCATTGGGTATTCGGTGTTCCGACGGCGGTGTTAGTGGGCCTTGGATTGGAACCGAAGTGCTCAGCCACGTAAGCAGATTGACTCTTAAAAACTCTGTGAGGTGTGTGTGTCCTAATTATGACTTATTTTCACGAAGGGGGGCTAACACTAATTTCACCTCACCTAAATTTGCTACAGTGTAGCGAATAATAAGAGGATAATCATTCTTCAGATACATCTCAATCGATGGGCAGAGATTTGTACACTTTGTGAAAAGTACAAGATGCTTCAAGAGGAACATTCCTTGAACAATCTCATTAGACTTTGAATTACGTGTAACCTTCATATTTGACTGATTTTCACTTATAATAGTCTCTTGCTCCGCAAAGTCGCCAATACACTTGAAGATGAGTTCAGAACCGCTGCTGGTGATCTCAACCTTCTCGCCGTCGCCAAGACCATTCATATCACGACAGATCTTCTGGAAATCGCTGGAGGGGAGGCCAATAATTGAGGTAAAGTTGAGACCAGGGATCTGGATCTCCTCAATATTTGTGTCAAAGATCTTGAGTGAATAATTCGTGGTGGTGGCCTTGTCAGCATTCTCAATCTTAATACCGAGTTTGTTCGGATTGTTCGCCGGCAGATAGAGAGTTAGAATATCATTGTTACCGATCGTCTTAATGAGCTTGAAAAGATAGATCATGTTAATTCCTAGAACATGCTTCTTAGGGCAGAAGTACTCATTGAAGCGGTCTGAGTGTAGACGAAGATAGACGAGAACAGTGTGCGTCTCGTCCATGGAAATCACCTTAATTCCGGTATTGTCAAACTCCAGATTCGCCTCTGTAAGGATCTCCTTCAGTGCTTCAATAAGAGTGCGAAACGCGGCGGCCTGAATAGTCTTGATCTCAAAAAGATTACCGTTTGCGTTTGTTGTAGCAGTTACAGACATTACACGCGTATTATCTTCTTCGTCGGAGGTTTGCTTTAGACCTCGTTTTTCCGCGGTTTTTACGCACATTGGCTTTTCGACTATGGTTTTTCTTACTATTTTCTACAAGACGGTATCCAGCAGCAAACGCAAGAGGTGTTAACATCGCAGCATTCTGTGTGAATGCACCCATGACTGAAGGAATGAAACCTCCCTGCTGCTGAAGCATACACGGACATGCTCCGCCAAACATAGGTTTATATCCCATAGGCTGCTGTATGACTGTACAACTCCTACACGACCCACCTTTGATTATTTTTGCGGTAGCAGATTCAATACGTCCAATAATCGCACAACCGATTCGCGCTCCACTGTGTCCAGTTGTTTTTGAATCTTCATGGCCGCCTTTTCCTAGATCGTCCTCGTCTGCATGAATTATTAGAGATCTACCATATAATTCATCA
>Ga0007854_10001371_pt1 | contig 15471 bp, 14 predicted proteins | sample CryBogCBH12Aug08_FD_60382 | JGI IMG/M metagenome (GOLD analysis project Ga0007854, IMG submission 60382) | Freshwater microbial communities from Crystal Bog, Wisconsin, USA - CBH12Aug08 | ecosystem: Environmental > Aquatic > Freshwater > Lake | place: Crystal Bog, Wisconsin, USA | collected...
GGTTGTCCAAGCAGACCGGGCGGAAATTCCGACTGCCCACTGAAAAGGAATGGGAATACGCCTATGAGGCGGGTGGCGGCAACCTTAAGCAACCGATGAGCAAGGAGGAAGCCGATGAAGTTGCTGTCTGGAAAGGAAATTCCTACAGCAAAGCGACAAGTCGCAACATGACTCTTCCGGTTGGCTCGAAAAAGCCGGACAAACTGGGCCTTTATGACATGGCGGGCAATGCAGCAGAATGGGTCACGGACACTGGCAACAACCGTGTCATCCGGGGCGGCCACTACGAAAGCAAGCTGGAGCAACTCGGCGGCATCGGCAGGGAGATTGAAAATGACGACGACTGGAACATGAACTATCCCGGTGATCCAAAAAGCATTTGGTGGTTCGTAGACGCAAAGTGGGTCGGATTCCGTGTCGTATGCGACCCCGAATAACACTCCAAAATCTGAACAAAAAAACCATGAAAATATCCTACTCCCTGCTTCTGCCAGTCCTTGCAACTGTGCTTCCCACTTCCATGCTGGAAGCCGCAGCACCCAAACCAAATGCCACCTTTCAACCCATGATCACGGCAGTGGATAAAGATGGACTTACTGTTCTTACAGGACGTCAAGCTGGAGTTAAGTTGAAAATCGATGGAGTGACACAGGCACCGTCCAATAACAAAATGTTTCGTGTCAACCAGTCAACAACCATCACCATTGATGGACTTCCCGGCACCTTGGATCAATTAAAACAAGGCATGGCAGTCCGCGTCGTAGCGGGCCTGAATAGGGATACTGCCGCATCGATTGTGGCAAACAATATAGCCAAGCCGCTGCCAACTCCGAAATCCACTGGAAAAAACAGCAACGTGCCACAGGGAGCGGTCATTGGTACAAGAGTGCTAACGGTAACTTCAAATACGATCACTGTTGCAAATCCGGGATCCAAGGCAACTGCTTATGTGGTAACGGCGAACACTGTTATTAGAGTGAATGGAGTCATCGCCAACTTGAGCGCCATTCACGAAGGAATGCTTGCAGTTATCAGCTCCAACGGTCAAATATCCACCAACATTTCAGCGCAGGACACACATGACCCTGTGCTCACAAAACTCAAACTATGAACCAAAAGAACCTGTTTCGCATTCATCTCTTTTTGATTTTTGCCGCTTTTTCGGGCTCAACCGCATTATTGGCAGCGCCCCCCCCTGCGGGCGTTGCTATCACTATCCAGAATGCCTCGGGCACTGTGCTTGCAGCCGGAACCGATCCAAAAGAGGTGGTTTTAACCTGCCAACACGCCTACCAGAAGGGTGATACTGTGGTCGTTGCAGGATCCAATGGAGCGAAGTTCTTCTTCGTGCAAATTGATCCGGCTGTCCCGGAAAGCCTTGTTTACACGCCAGTAGGTAAAATTACCTACCCGATTCCGTTTGATAGAGAGCGCAGAGATGGTTACGATCCCGCGGCGTTCGGAGGTGAGAATCATTCGATCAAAGCGCGCCTTGCAACGCCATCCGAACTCTCAACCTACCGTAATGTGGCGGCAAATGCCCTCGATAAACGCGGCCAGATAGAATATTTCCCGCATGCGACGGCCAATTTTGTCACGCGCGACGATCCGCAGTTTTATGAACGCAATGCCATCGATGGAAATAAGCAGAACTCCCGCCATGGCAGTTGGCCGTATGAATCCTGGGGACCCGGCCAGCGCAATGATGCGCAGTTTAAACTCGATTTCGGCCGCGAGGTGGAAATCGACAAGGTCAGGATATTCATCCGGTGTGATTTCCCGCACGATACCTGCTGGAAAAGCCTGACCATGCGTTTCTCCGACGGCAGCACGGTGGAGGCCTCGATTGAAAAGAAGGCCGAGGGACAGGACTTCACGTTTCCAAAGAAAAAGGTCTCGTGGGTGCAGCTTGAAAACCTCCAACAGATCAGCACTCCGCTCGGTTGGGCCGCCCTCACTGAAATTGAAGTATACGGCAGTGATCCCGCCCGGAAACCTTGAAGCTTCCATGAATCGCAGGCTTCCGTTGTCCCTTCTCCTGGCAATCGTTCTGAGCTTTTCAGCAATGAAGGCAGAAACTCAGAATACTCCCGATGTGGCGTTGCTGCTTAATCCTGAAAAAGCCTTTCTCACCTCTTCGGCAACTGTGGCGAATTTTGTCGTCAGTGTTGACGGGAAACCTCTCTCCTATGCCACCCCGCAAATTCTTTTCAACAAAGCCGCTGGCAATGCCGACTTTATTGCAGGTGCATGGAAGGATGCTGCGGGAAGGACGATCCATCAGCGCGAAGTCTTGATCGTGAAACCCCATTACGGAATCGTCGTGGATCATCTCTATGGATCGCAGGAGCATGAGGTTTCGAGCGCAGTGGAATTGACCGTCCTCGATATCAAAAGCAACGGAAATATTGCTTTCGCCAACCTCAATAACGGCGAAAATTTTTTCATTCAAAGTCTGCGACCTCCCGAATTCCCGGTCAGTTCCCTCCTCGCGGGTCAGGACGGTATGCGTGTTCTGACTCAAACCTGCCGCCTGAATCTGCCGGGCCCTTTTGCCTCGGTATTCTTCCCGGGTGCACAAAGCTCAAGCGCATTAAAAATCGAGTTTGTGAAACCGGCGAATCCGATGATTGTCAAATGCAAGGTTACATTCCCGGACGGGCGGGTGGATGAGGTCGGCATCGCGTGGGAATCACGCGAATTGCATCTCGGTGGCAAAGCATTCAAGGGCTGGGCCGCAATCCTGCGCCAGGGTCCCGGTGCCGCGGGCGATATCGAAATCAATTAATCCTATGATTACTCCTTTTCGTTTTCTCTCCTGCGCCGCACTACTGGCCGTCACTCTCCAGGTTTGCTGTCTCGGTGACACTGGAAGTCCCGGCGTAAAGTTGGAACCTTTCGGAACATGCGATCAAGGGCCGGTCACAATTTACACGCTCGCCAACGAACACGGTCTTTCTGTTCGCGTTATGGATTTTGGCGCCACCATCGTCAGCGTTGTGACTCCCGACAATAACGGCAGGTTTGCCGATATTGCACTCGGATTCGATGATCCTCAAACCTATGCAAAAGCAAAGCTCACTTTCGGAAGTGCAGGCCGCGTCATCAACAGGATCGCGGGAGGTCGCTTCACACTCGAAGGCAAAACCTATGAACTTGATAAGAATGCTCCTCCCAACACCATTCACGGCGGCAGGCTCGGCTTTGCCCGGCAGCTATGGAAAGGCGAAATCCTCTCCGATAATCCGCCCGCAGTCCGTTTTGCCCGCATCAGTCCCGATGGGGAACAGGGATTCCCAGGAACGCTGAACGCAAGCGCAACCTTCACCCTAACCGGCGATAACCGGCTGATTGCGCGCTACGAGGCGACGACGGACAAAACGACCGTTGTCAACCTTGCCAGCCATACACTTTTTAACCTTTCCGGAGCAGGGAACGGAACCATCCTGCATGACATCGTCACGCTTAATGCCGGATCCTACACACCGGTGGACAAGATTTCCATTCCAACAGGAGAAATAAAACCGGTAACCGGGACGCCGCTCGATTTTCGCAAGCCCACTGAAATTGGTGCCCGGATCAGGCAACTGACCAACATTCCGCAAGGGTATGATTATAATTACGTCCTCGATCCGGGTGAACTCGCCGCCGAAGTTTACGATCCTGAAAGCGGTCGCGATCTCAAAGTCAGGACCAATCAACCGGGCCTCCAGTTTTACACTGGCAACTTATTCGACGGAACACTCATCGGCAAAGGCGGCATCCCCTACAAACAATATTGCGCCTTCTCATGCGAGACCCAGCATTTCCCGGATTCGCCAAATCATCCGAATTTTCCGTCGGTCACGCTCTCTCCGGGTGAAAAATATTCCGAGACGACCGAATACATTTTTTCCACGAAATGAATCACAACTTTACCTGAGATGCTTTACAGAAGAATCATCGGTCCGGTCTTGATCTTCGCGACCTGCCGGGTGTGGAAACCGGCAAACAAAAGGGTTGATCAACCAGCCTCACTTCACCATGTTCCCGCAGTTGCGCTGGGCGGCAGCTCCGGTTTTCTCTCGGGATTGGCCGACGGGGGCGGAGGGATTTTTCTTTCTCCGGTTTTGATTTTGCAGGGTTTGGCGGACGCGAAGCGCGCCTCGTCCGTGGCGGCTGCATTTATTATGGTCAATTCCGTGTCGAGACTGTTTGCACTCGGGTCAAAATTCCACGGTTTTTCCACTTCGCTTGCCTATCGGGCGATCACGTCCGTTGCGGGAGGACTGCCCGGTTCCTGGCTAGGAAGCCAAAAATTCAGCACGCCCGGCTTGAAAATAATGCCGGCCGTGCTCCTGTTTGTTTCCCCACCAAAGCTTCTCTTTTCTTAATATGCCGCAGGATCGCTCACAACAAATCACCAAATCGCCCCCGGCATTGCGCATTCTTTTTTTCAGCACCTCACGTGTGCTGACGGGTAAGGCGGAAACCAGTATTTCCTGCACGGGACCACTGGATGAAAGCGGACTGTGGAAAATATTGCTTGCGACGCATCCGCAACTGGCAGGAATCCGCGAACAGATTCGTCTGGCACGCAACGGAGAATTCTCGAAGATCGGCGAGCGGTTTGAACCGGGCGATGAAGTGGCGGTAATCCCGCCGGTCTCGGGAGGGTGACGATGAAAATAGAAATAGAAATTGCCGAGCGTGAGATTGATTCCAACCATTCCCGGGCAAAGGCCTGGAGTGGAATTGGCGCTTTGGTCGAGTTCTCGGGCATCGTTCGTGACATGGAGGAAGGGCGTCAAATTACCGCGTTGCGATACGAAGCCTATCAGCCGATGGCGGAGAACCAGATGCGCCGAATTCTTGAAAGTTTGCACGCTCTGTATCCGTGCCTGAGGGTGAAGGTCCTGCATCGGATCGGTGTCGTGCCGGTGGGACAGTCCGCCATTTACATCAGCGTGGAAGCCGAGCATCGCGCGGAGGCCTTCGCTCTGGCATCAGAGTTCATGAACCGGATCAAGCAAGATGTGCCTATTTGGAAAACCGAGGTGCTCTCATGAAAAGCGTGGAGCAAACATGGGATCTGCTGGACCGGCATTGCGCTCCTCTCCAATCAATTCAGGTCGAGCTGGTCTCCGCTTTGGGAAGGATCCTTCGTGAGGACGCGGTCGCAGACGCAGACCAACCCCCGTTTTCAAGATCCGCAATGGACGGGTATCTGGTGCGATTGAATGAACCCTCATCAGTCCTGAAGATGGTTGGTGAGGTGACGCCGGGCATGGGCCCCAGGATGCCGGAGTCCGGGTGCGCATTGCGCGTGTTTACGGGTAGCGCGGTTCCCGATGAAGGGGCGGCTGTGGTCATGCAGGAAGATGCGGAGCTCGACGGTGAAACGGTAATTCTGCGGGTAGCTCCAGCCCCGCTGCATGTTCGTTTGCAGGGATCTCATGGGCGGCGCGGGGATGTATTAGTGTCGGCTGGAAGTCGTTTGACGCCCGGCCGGATTGCGTTACTGGCTACAGCCGGGATTACGCGGCCAAAGGTATCGAGGATTGTTCAAGTCGCTCACGTCATCACTGGAAGCGAGATTGTGGGTTCAGGAGAACAGCCGGCACCGGGGCAAATTCGCGACAGCAACTCGCCGATGATTCTGGCCCTTTTGCGCGACAAAGCCGGGGTAGAATGTTCGTTTCACCGGCGGCTGGCTGAATCGCCTGCAGCTCTTAAAGCAACCATTGAAGAGGTCTTGGGGGCGGGCATTGACCTGCTGATTGTGAGCGGCGGAGCGAGCGTAAGCGAGCGTGATCACACAAAACCGGTATTGCGTGACACAGGATTTGAATTACTGGTGGAGCAAGTTAACTGTCGTCCGGGCAAACCGCTCACCGTAGGCATCAAGAAGAGACTCCCAGCTTTCGGGCTGCCGGGAAATCCACTTTCGCACTTTGTCTGCTTTCATCTTTTCGTACGACGGGCCATCGCCCGGCTCACAGGAGAGGCGCCCCCTGCACTTCTGCGCATGCGGGTCGAGGATGCACACAGGGTCAAACCCAATCCCAGAGAAAGCTGGCTGCCGTGCCGGTTGATTAGTGACGAAGCTGGAATGGCGGCCCAGATTCTGCCATGGCGGGATTCATCCGATCTGACCGCGCTGGCACATGTGCACGGATTGCTGCGCGTGCCGTCGGAAGGCTTGAATAGAGACGGGGTTGGAGAATTTTTGCCGACCGGAGAATTTGAACCATGAAAAATATACAACCAAGCAGACCGTTGAAGAAATTCAGTCATCTAAACGAGTCGGGAAATGTGCGGATGGTGGATGTCGGGACCAAATCCGTGCAGCGACGAGTGGCTGTCGCGGCGGGTGAAATCCATTGCCAGCCCGGAACCCTGCGAGCCCTGAAGGCGCAAGCTCTGCCAAAGGGGGATGTGCTGGCCACCGCGCGGATTGCGGGCATTCAAGCAGCCAAACGCACAGCGGAACTGATCCCGCTTTGCCACCCGCTCATGCTGGACAAGGTGTCGGTTGACTTCATTGTCAGGCGCGGCCGGATTGAAATTCGCACGGAGGCGGTAACCCATGCAAAAACCGGTGTGGAAATGGAAGCGTTGACGGCAGTCTCAGCAGCAGCACTCACTCTTTACGACATGATGAAGGCCGTTGACAAAACCATGCGGATCGAAGCGATCCGGCTCCTGGAGAAAACCAAGGAATGAAAATCGGGCGACTTACAGCCAGTGACCGGGCCTGTGCCGGTACGTATGAAGACATGAGCGGTCCGGAAATTGAAGCAGCACTTGGGGAGATATTTTCGCCGCGCAGCCTCGAGTGGGAGCGCATTCTCGTTGCTGACGAGCAATCAACCATTGCAGACGCTCTCCGGCTTCTCGCAGACGAGAAGAAATGCCAACTCATCGTCACCACAGGTGGCACTGGACCGGCGGCACGCGACGTGACACCTGAAGCCACACGGTCGGTGATCGAAAAAGAGCTTCCCGGTTTTGGCGAAATCCAGCGGATGCGGACCTTCGACATCGCACCCACCTCAATATTGAGCCGCGCCACCGCTGGAGTGCGCGGAAGTTGCCTCATCATCAATCTGCCCGGTCGTCCATCTGCGGTGCATGAATGCCTGGCTGTGCTTTCCCCCGCCCTGCTCAAGGCCCTGGAAATCCTTCAGGCATAGACAACCATGGTTCCTTTCGACCGCATCATCGATTATCTGCGCATCTCTGTCACCGACCACTGCAACGAGCGGTGTCTCTATTGCATGCCGGAGGGGTACAAAGGCTGGTCACAACGCCAGGATCATATGACCTCGACTGAAATTATTCGTGTGGCGGAGGCCGCGACTGAACTTGGTTTCCGTAAATTCCGACTCACCGGCGGCGAACCGCTTCTGCGTTCCGACATTATTGAAATCGCGCGCAGACTTTGGGATCTGCCCGGGGTGCAAACACTCGGCCTCTCAACCAATGGCACCCGGCTTGCAGAAATGGCAGTCGATCTAAAACAGGCGGGTGTGCGCTCGGTGAACATTAGCCTGGATGCACTCGATGCCAAACTTTACAAGCGCATCACCGGCGGACGGCTTGAATCCGTTCTCTCCGGAATCGAAACCGCCCAGTCCGCCGGTTTTGAAGTCATTAAAATCAATTGCGTACTGATGCGCGGAGTGAATGAACATGAATTCCTGCCGCTGATTCGATTCACGGCGGAGCACGACATGCTGCTGCGATTCATTGAATTGATGCCTCTCTCAAGTGCCAATATGCTGGATCAAACCAACTTTCTTTCCGTAACGGAATTGATGAGCCGGCTTGAAACGGAGGGTAAACTGATCCCCCGCTCAGACTTCCGCCCCGGTCACGGCCCCGCGAGGTATTATGACTGCACTATTCCTAGACTGCGAAAACCCGCCAGGCTCGGATTCATCGGCGCCATTACAACACCCCATTTTTGCGAAACCTGCAACAAGCTGCGCATGACTGCAGACGGCAAGCTCCGTCCATGTCTCGGTCATCACGGCGAAATTGATCTTCTGCACCACCTTCGAAGTCAAAATGCAGATCCCTTGGAACTTCTTCGTGAAGCCATTGCGAATAAGCCAGAAAACCACGGATTCAATGACCACTACCAGCCGGTTCGACCGATGACCGCAATCGGCGGCTAGTTTACGACTTGGTTCACTGGAACGAGATCTGATTTCTGATCTTTTGTCCGACCAGTAGCACGAACGCATGACTGCTTATCTAACACACAAAGTCGGTCGAGGACTGCCTCGCTTTGCTCCATCCGGGCTTATAATGATATTTCCATCACACTGGGTGCAGGCCGCTTTGCCCGGCGCCTGTTGAACCAGCCCGGTTATCACACTGGAATGGTGAAGATGCGCAGGAGTTCGAGGGAAAAGCGAGGCGACGAGGAGGGAACAGGTTTGAACACCCTGTGACCGACGAGCAACGAAGCTTTTCCCTCGAAGAACCAGCAGATTCGCCGTTCCAGCGTGAGACAAACCGGGCTAGAATCGCGAATGGCGCCGCCTCATCAAACCGACCAGTATTCCGAATCCGCCCACAAGCATGGCCCATGTCTGGGGTTCTGGAATGTAAGTCAACTGGAGATATGTTCCAGTGCCCCCATCTCCAACGTAATCCACCTGGTAGAAATAGTTGCCGATCTGGATGTCCGAACCGGTTCCCCCAGGCAATCCGCTGAAGGTTCCACCGTTGAAGCCATTCGCAGCATAGACAACTGAGAAGGAGGTCACGTTTTGCGTGAAACTTGTGGCTCCGGTATTGAGATCAACACCGGTCAGGTGCGCCAACCCTGTGGAGAGATTCATTATGCCTGTGCCGGTCGCTGTTGATGAAACCGAGAGGAAGCTGCTTGGATTTGCCAGCTGGCTGCTGTTGAGTGTGATCTGCAATGTTCCACCGAGGGAGAAATCAACATTCCCGTTCGTCACGTTCAAATTCTGGGTGGTGCTCACCGTCGAGGGACTGACGACGCCAGTCGGTTGAACCGTCACACCCACGGCTCCGGATATGGTTCCCGTGCCATCGAGGATGCCCGCAAGCTTCACATTGCCGGTTGTGACCCCGTCGATGATGGCCTTTGCTCCGTTGCTCACGCTTGTGCTGCCGCTGATGGATCCCGTCGCCGCAAGATGGAAGGTGCCGGCCGCCACGTTTGTAGGACCTGTATAGGTATTATTGGCGGTAAGTGTCAGGGTTCCATTGCCAACCTTGGTGAAGCCGGCGGCTGCGCCGGAAACTACCGCGTTAACAGTCATGTCGCCCTGGCCGCCGATTGAATTGGCCGTTCCTGAAAGTTGAACCGCTGAAATCACGGCTGTTGCCGTCGCACCAACACCTGTCGCGTCAGTAATCGTCACGGAAGGCGCAACGGTGTATCCTGTTCCCGGACTGGTCAGGTAAACATAAAGTTGGCCGTTTCCACCGTCGTTTTTCCCGCCGCTGACCCAGATGCTTCCAGAACCGGACACTCCGGAACCGGTCGCGTCATTAGGTGTGAAGGAAAGCGATGGAGCACCGCTGTAACCGGCTGCAGTTGTCAGTTCCAACTGGGCAATCCCATTATCGATCACCGTTTGCGTCGATGTATTGCTATTGAGCAAATTCGCACCCGCCAGCACGATCACCTTGTTTACAGTGACCCCGGCCAAATCCAATGTTGATCCCGTTCCGGTCACCGTGACGCTGCCCAATGTGGTATTATAAGTAGGGCCGCCAAAACCAAGTCCGTCGTTATTCGTGATGCGCAGGGTGCCATTGTTGACTGCTGTGGTGCCCGCATATGAGTTGCTTCCTGAGAACACCTGGGTACCCGTGCCGGTCTTGACGATATTATTCCAGCCCAAGGCGTTCGTGATGACTCCACTGAATGTTCCGGATCCATTATTTTGACCTATCGTTATTTGATTTGCCGCCGAACCGTAACCCAGTCTGGTGATAGTTCCCGAACCAAGCAGGGCATCCACAATCGTGGTATTCCCATCCCAGGTATTGTAGGTGGCCCCAGCATCGACCTGCAATGAAGCCAGGTTGTTCGTCCAGGTAATACTGGTTTGACCGCCAGGTCCGCCATTTTCAGTGAGACCCGCCCCCAATTCAATGACGCCACCCGTCATGTTGAACTGAACGCCGTTTTTATGCATCTGCAAATCTCCCGTGCCGCTGTTCAAGAATGTTCCATTACCGAGGATCTGCACCGCAAAAGTTGGTTCCAAATCAATCTGGGCAGCAGTTGAAGTGACGCTTAAAGTCGCGCCGGCAGCAATGTTGAAGCTTGCGGTAGCGGCAGATCCAAGCCACGTCGGTGTTGTCAGCGTCAATGTCCCGGAAGAGACAACCACAGGAGTGGAGATGCTACTGGTCTCAATCAATTGTCCGAGGCCGGCTTTGTTGAAAACTCCAGAACCGGCGATACTACCCGTAATCAGCATCGTATTTCCGTTCGTATCCAGACTGCCGGTTCCACTGCTAACGACCAAGCTGCGATTACTCGTCAAGGTGCCGCTTAATGAGGGCGCCAGTTGCAATGTCGCGCCAGACCCGGAGAAAGTGACATTGCCCGACAAGGCTCCCAGGTTACTGTCGCTGTTTATGTTCAGGGTTCCGGCATTGATTACCGTGCCACCCGAATAAGTATTGCTCCCGGTAATTACCAATTGGCCATTGCCATTTTTCGTCAATCCCTGACTGCCTCCGATGGTGCCACTGATCGTCAAACCGTTTGCACTATCCACCTCGACAGTCGATGTGCCAGTGAACGTAACATTGGAACTGATTACAGCCACACCAGCTCCGTTGTGAACCGTGATACCCGTCGTCCCGGATGAACCCGCGATGGAAAGTGTGTTGGTTCCTCCAACGGTGACGGCCGCAGTGTCGTTGATGGTCAGACTCTTGATCCCGACGTCGCCACCCAGGATTGTGTTCTGCCGGGTCGCCCCGCTCGCTGAGAAAACAACATCCTGTCCGGAAGAGTAACTCGATGTCAATGTACTGGTTCCAGTGGCATCCGTGGTGAAATTACCAAGGGTCTGCCACGAATTTGAAGTAGTTCCCTTCCAGAAAATCACCGGGCCAATCGAAGATACGGTAACACTGATCAAGTTGTCAGTTTCATTCAAAACGGCTGAAGTAAAACCCGCATTGTTCAACAGATTGAACGTGCCGCCGGTAAGCAAACCACCACCCGGAGCGCTTAGCAGGTTGTAGGTTCCGGCATTGCCGCTCAGCACACCAAGGCTGATCCCGATGGTGCCCGTCACCGAGGCATGTGCCGATCCTGAAAGTTGAAGCAAATCAGAACCATTGCCCACTCCGAAATTTAGCAACGCACCGTTGCTCAGCGAAAGTGTAATCCCGCTCGTTCCTGTAAGCGTGATGGTTTTAGCCGAGGTGGTTAAGAAGTTAAGAGCCCCTGAACCGGATACGGAAAGCAGGGATGTGTTGCCGAGTGCAAAAGCATTACCAATCCCCAAAGTGCCTGAGGTCACTGTCGTTGCCCCGAAGTAGTTGTTACTCCCGCTGAGGGTCTGTGTGCCTGTCCCGGTCTTTTGTATTGATCCTATTCCGGTAATTGCCCCCGCAAAGGTTTGAGAACCGATCGTATTGAATATCACCGCCCCGTTGTTGGTAAGAGAGCTGCTGTTCATCGGAGCATCCACCGTTCCGCTGCCAACTTGAAGTGTGCCGCTGGAAACCGTGGTTGCCCCGGTGTATGTGATGCCGCTCCCGGCAAGGGTCAGCATTCCAGAACCGATCTGCGAGAGTCCCAGAACTCCTGAAATCGTGCTGTTGAGCGTTACAGAATCCGAGCGGTCATACGCCAGGATCGCACCATTGGAGCCGCTAACCACCGAAGCTGCGGGTAGTGAACCCGATGCGCCACCATTGCCGATCTGTAATACACCGGACTTGATCAGCGTCCCGCCGGAGTAACTGCTGCTGCCTGTGAAAATAACAGTGCCGGTTCCCACCGCAAAACCGCCGGTCGAACCGCCAATAATCACAGTCTGATTCGGATCATTGGCAAGCCCGGATGTGTTCATGACCAAAGACGAAATCGGGGCGGTTATCGTGGTCGTTCCTGTAATGTTGATGCCGAATTGTGTTTGGGTATTATTGAGCACGATGTTCGTGCTGGAGAGATAAGCCGCAGCCGATCCGGTCCCGAGAACATAACGACCGCCGGCTCCCGAAAATGTGGTCGTGCCAAGGTAAGAGTTTGAACCGCTAAGAACATATAGAACCGTCTGCCCGGCATTGCCGTTGTTTGAATAGTTGAACGTAAGACCACCTGTTCCACTGCTGTTCATGATGTTGCCAGCCATGATGACTGTCGAGGTGCCGTTTGCAGCGTCATTGATGGCTCGCGTGGTATTTCCAGCAAGATCTATCCCGTTCAAAAATGTGAGCGTTCCCTTGTCAATTGCATTATCCATGATGAGCGTGGTCGGACTGAAATAAGCGGAACCCCAAGTCAAAGTTCCCCCGGCAACACCACCTACATTCAAATTCACAGTAAGCGCATTGGCACCCGTCCCGTTTCCGGCAAAACCACTTACACCACCGGTGATTTGAAGCTGACCGGCCGTGTTCCCGACCACATTGGTAATCGTGCCGCTTGCATCCAATGATCCCCCATTGATTGTAATGTTTCCTGTGAGTTGGTTGATTTGAGTGGGGCCTGCGGATAATTTGAGTTCTCCGCCCGTGATGGTTACTGTTCCGGCTTCGACCAGCGTCCCGGAAAGATTCAGAAGATTACTCGATTGAGTGATTCCATTGGTGATCGTCGAAGTTCCTGCGATGGTGATTGCCCCCGGGCCGATATAAACCAATCCATTCGAAAAGTTTGTATTCGCGTTGATTGTGGTGCCGTAACCGTCATTCGCCGAAAGGGTGCCAGTGATTGTGAGCGTGTTTCCTCCCCCGTTGATGACGTTTGCTCCACCGGTCCCGCCCGGATCTGGAAATGTGAGATTGGCTACCGAAATCGCAGTGCCAAGCGTCAGTGTATTCCCACCCGCGGCTTTCACACCAATCACTGCGCTGTCACCATTGGTCCAGACGTAGTTTGATCCACTGGAAATCCAGTTGGAATTTGTGGTGTTCCAGATGCCTGTGCCATTCTGTCCGGTTCCCGTTGCGACGGTCCATGTTAATGTTTGGGCGTTAAGTGTCCCGGAGAATCCAGCGCCAGCGGCGAGGAGCGCCAGGAGGGTGAGGCTTTTGGTGAAGATTTTCATAAGAAGGTTTTTTTGGGGTTAGAGGGCTGCAATTTTATGCAAACAGTAATTGGAGTGTTCACTGGTTGCTTTTGGATTCATTTTTATACTCAGGGGTTTCGAAACAGGGGATTTTTAATGCAATTAAATGCAAACTCATCAACAATTATCGCTCGCATATCAAACGAGACTTTTTAGAAAAATCATCCCTAAGTCAAGAAAAACTAATAATAAATATATTATTCAAATAGAAAAAGTTATAGTTAGATTTGCTAAAATATATCTCAAAACTAAAAAACAACGATCCACATAACTTCTCTATATTACTCGTTTCGTGATACTTAGAATTCTTAAATAACAGGATTATTGCGATAATTACCCATGATTTAAACTAGAAGTTAATCTGATACTACACACCCCGCATTGCCATTCCCCTCAATATCCTCTCACGGTGAATCTGTTATTAAGTATCGGCTCAACCCCGCGCCGATGAAAGATTCTTCAAAAAATTGCACCAGGCTTCCAACCCTTCTCCACTTTTTGATGAAACCTCAAATATCCGGGCCTTGGAATTCACACGCCGGATGGCCGACAACGCGGCTTCGCGGTCGTAATCCAGGTGCGGCAGCAGATCGATTTTCGATAGAATCACCACATCCGCAAAACGGAAGAGCGGCGGATATTTCATCGGTTTATCCTCCCCTTCTGTCACCGAGAGAAGGGCAACCCGCAAGTTTTCCCCGAGATCAAATTCAGCCGGGCAGACCAGGTTGCCAACGTTCTCGATGATCAGGATGTCGATGGTTTTCGCATCCAGGTTCGATACGGCTCTTGCCACCATTTTCGCATCAAGATGGCACAGGGTGGCAGTCGTGATCTGCACCACGGCACTGCCGGTGGCGCGGAGGCGCATGGCATCGTTGTCCGTTTCAAGATCACCAACAATCACCCCCACCCGCGCGACTCCCTTAAGCAGTTGAATCGTCCTGGAGAGCAACGTGGTTTTCCCCGCACCCGGCGAAGATACAACGTTTAACACCAGTAAATTCGAGCCCCGGAAATAACGCCGGTTTACCCCGGCCTGCCGGTCGTTGGCGGCAAATATGGCTTCATGCACCTGAAGTTCGCGGGGGGGATGCGCGCCCGCCGGCTCCGGAACAGGGAGCCCCTCCCCCCTTGGATCTTTCCTGGGGATTGAAACGAATTGAGTCCCGGCGGGAATGCCGTCGATTTTTACAGGTGTTAAACGTCCGCATCCACATTCAAGGCACATAATCAATCCACCTCCATCGAAACAAGTTCCAATTCCATACCGCCCCTGATGTCATGGCTGACCGTTCCGCAAACCGGACAGTCGCCAAACTGGGATGTGGTTTCAAATTCCTTCCCGCAAACAGCGCACCAGAACCTGGCCGGGGCGTAATCCACCTCCAACCGGGCCTCCCCCGCCGGTGTCCCCGTCCGCAATACGACAAATGCATGGTCGAGCGCCTCGGGCGCGACTCCGCGCAGGACGCCTACACGCATCCGCAGGCTGCGGATGAAGCGAGTGCCGTGAACCATTGCCTGCCTCTCTGCGATCGCAAGCACGGATTCCATGATTCCGACTTCATGCATGGATTTGCATTATCAGCGGAACCCGGATTTGTGCAAGCCTTTCGGATTGCGGGTGATACTGGTTGGGTTTGATTAATACCGGGTATTCTTAGGGCTGAAAGCCCGTAATGTTATAGCCCAGGCCGTAGCGAACACTGTGAGCGGAGGCCTGGGTAAGCATCCAACAATCCCAAGCCCTGTAAGCGGCGACAACTTTTAATCAGGCCCGATACTGGTTGCCACAGACCAACTGGGAAAGAGGTGAGTATTCTTTATCTTAAATTGATGGCATCGATCAATGTGCGCAGTTTTCCGAAGTTATCGCGGTGCGGAGTGAGCACCAACCGGGGGAGTTCCAGCAAATCAGGCTCATTATTCTCCTCCGGCAGCGCGGTTCCCTGGGTGATTTCACCGGACTGCAGGAGATCTGCAAAGCGGCTGTTCAAATCCATCACCGCCTCTCGGGTCAGAGCGGCATGCAACCGGATCACCATGCGCTGCCCCACCCACCGGTAGGAATGGAAAATTTTATAAAACCGGATGATTTCCTCGACGGCCTGGTCCACATCCTCGGCAATCTTAAAGAGATGAAAATCATCTGCCGAAACCAGCCCGATCTTCATCA
>Ga0007854_10001374_pt1 | contig 15443 bp, 13 predicted proteins | sample CryBogCBH12Aug08_FD_60382 | JGI IMG/M metagenome (GOLD analysis project Ga0007854, IMG submission 60382) | Freshwater microbial communities from Crystal Bog, Wisconsin, USA - CBH12Aug08 | ecosystem: Environmental > Aquatic > Freshwater > Lake | place: Crystal Bog, Wisconsin, USA | collected...
TCCTCAGCTTCGGCAAACAAAATGCTCAGAATCGGTGTCGTGTTAGGCAATTCGCGTAGCGGCACCACCAATTCGTCCGGGAACGATAAGGCGACTGGATTGGTCTCTACCGAATTGAACAAAACACGCGCACAGAACATATTGATGCCTGCCGCATCGACCGCGCGAATACTATGCGAATGCGGACGAGGAAAGAAAACGAGAGAAGGTTCGCACACCTGAATCGGCGGCTTGCCAGGGATTTTTAGTTCGGCGTTACCTGAGCGGATGAAATGAACGAATCCGCTGTCATGTTCCCTAATTTTGTGTATATCCGAGCAGTAGATTCCGGAAAAGACAGCGATTGTCCGGAAGAAGAATTTTTCAAACAAAGGCGCATAGGAGGAAGTCATAGCATTAGTCGCCAATTATTATCTGTCCCTGTTATATCTCTGGTGCTTTATACTGATCCCAACATACTATTTTGGCTACCTGAAGGTGAGTCGGTGCCCGAAAGCACCGACTTTACCACCTATCAAATCACGTTTTTATCCCTGACGACAAGAATATTTGCCAAGGATCTTAGGGATTCATGCCGAAAATTTTATCGTAGTCGTTGATGTACTGTTTCATCATTTCGACGGCTTTCTTGGCCATCTCCATATCTTTCATTTTTTCAGCCTTCGCCATCATGTCCATGGCTTTATGCATCATTCCCATGTCTTTCTTCATCATGTTCTGGTTGGCGAGGTTTGTCCAAAAATCCTCGTCAGCAAGTGCTGGCAAAGAAGCCGTCACAAGCATTCCAATTACCAGAGCCGAAACCAATTTCTTTGTATACATAGTCATTCTCCCGTCGAAAAGTTAGTTAGCCACACTTCCGGTAAACTGGAAGGTGGAAAATTGACGAGGTGCGACATTAAGATTTGCAGATCACCCGTCGGCTTATTGCGGAACAAAATTTCACTCTGCAATCAGTTGAACGAATTTTGCTGCATACAAAAATTAATAGGTGTCTGATCGTATCAATTTATAGCCTAATCGTATCAGCTTGATCCCAATTGACCCTGTGCATGTTATTATTTTTACTTTAAGACAGCATTAAGTTCCTTTTAAAAAGACAAAGTCATTTATCATTAAATTCACCGGATATTAGAAGTCCTATAAATTTTAAGACTCCGCAAATTCAACAGGGGCAAACAATGAATTCGGATAACAAAATTATTCATCCAATCTGGCTGAGGGCAAATCACTGGATTAATTTGGTTGCTGTAACAATTTTAATTCTGAGCGGCTGGAGAATCTATAATGCTTCCCCGGTTTTTTCATTCAGTATTCCCAGTCAAATTACCTTGGGGGGATGGTTGGGAGGGGCATTGTTGTGGCACTTCGCAGCAATGTGGCTACTATTCTTCAACGGCCTGATGTATTTATTCCTCAACTTCGTATCGGGACGGTTCAAGACAAGGTTCTTTCCTATCAGGATAAGCGATTTAATCCATGACCTGATCGCCGCCTTAAAAGGTAAACTGGCCCACGACAGCTTGTCAGAATACAACACGGTACAAAAACTGGCCTATCTGTTTGCCATCGTCGATATCATTTTGCTTGTACTGTCCGGATTGGTGGTATGGAAGTCTGTGCAATTTCCACTGTTACGCGAATTGATGGGTGGTTACGATAATGCGCGCATCGTCCATTTTTTCGCAATGGCTGGTTTGGTTGCATTTGTCATGGTACATGTGGTGATGGTTGCATTAGTACCCAAAACGCTAGTTTTGATGATACGCGGACGCTGAGAGGCACAAATGAAAAAGACACTGGATAAATCGATCATCATTCAAGAGGCACTCAAAGCATTGCCTTCTCCGACCCGCCGTTTGTTAATGAAGCGTGCCGTCACGCTGGGCGGCTTGTCGTTGTTGAGTGGGTGCGCCGTGACCGATGAGACTTCGGCTGAAAACATGCTGAAAAAAATATCAAGGCTCAATGATGACTTTCAAGCCTGGCTATTCGATCCGAATAAACTCGCTCCCACTTATCCCGAGTCAATGATGACCAAGCCGTTCCCGTTCAATGCCTACTATGGACGCGATGAGATTCCGGAAATCGACGAAGAGGACTATCTTCTGGAGGTCAGCGGAATGGTTGCCGACAAACACAGCTGGACTCTTGCAGAATTGCGCCAACTACCACAGACCAGCCAAGTTACCCGCCATATCTGCGTAGAAGGATGGAGTGCGATTGGCAAATGGGGGGGAGTCACTTTTGCCTCATTCCTTAATCGTATCGGAGCCGACCTGTCGGCAAAATATGTAGGCTTCAAATGTGAAGACGACTACTACACCAGCATAGACATGCCAACTGCGCTGCATTCGCAAACGCTGCTGACTCTCACCTATGATGGTAAAACTTTGCCACCAGAGTATGGTTTTCCGATGAAACTGCGCATGCCAACCAAGCTTGGATATAAGAATCCGAAACACATCGTCGCTATATTTGTCACCAACACCTATCCGGGGGGCTATTGGGAAGACAAGGGATACAATTGGTTTGGTGGTAGCTGAAAGTCAACCTCATATAACCTTGGCAGCCCTATTCCGGCAAGATACGCTCTATTCGGCGATCGGGTACCAGCCAGATGATGGCTACCAACACATATATTGCGCCTGCGATCCATTGATTCCAGAAGGCAGTTGGTATTGCAATCATATATAGCAAGATTGACCCTTTGCCTTTATGATCTTGTTTTACAGCTTTTGCCAACAATGATTCATCACCTCCGTGGGTCACGATAATGCATTTCTGCAATATCCAGTAAGCAATAGCAGCCATCAACAAAACAAAACCATAAAGCGAAGTTGTCATGGCTGCGAATTGATTTTCTCCCATCCACCCTGTCACAAACGGTACGAGAGACAACCAGAACAGCAAGTGCAAGTTCGCCCACAAAATACCACCTTCTACGCGCCTCGCAGTATGAAGCATGTGATGATGATTATTCCAGTAAATGGCTATATAAATAAAGCTAAGCACATAACTGAGAAAAACTGCCATTAGAGGCTTTAGCGCTGTCCAATCTGAGCCGTGCGGCACTTTGAGTTCAAGTACCATTATAGTGATAATGACCGCTAGCACACCATCACTAAAAGCTTCCAGACGTGATTTACCCATAGATTTTCCTTAGTAGTAATAGCTAACGCTTGACCAGACTGAAAGCAAAATTTCGCCCATACCCCAGCTTGATCGCAAGATGAACCCAAGTCATGGCGAACGGTTCAAGATACCGTGAGGAATGAAGTTCACCCAAGTCAATCGCATCAAATCCAATCAATGTGGCTAGCGTCTATAAACTGCTATATTCCTATACCTATAAGCGCAGTGTTCCAACAAAGGATTCCAACTCATTTGTCGCCAAATCGGACACAGCCCAGTATTCCATACCTCCCGCTGTCCAACGTACCAAATGATAGCCTTGACGGCTCGCCGCCTGCGGTGCTTCATCCGTATCCGTGCTGGGCCAAATATAAAGATTGATAGGGTGCTGATTATGCCGATAGATAAGCACTGCCACTGTACGCCCGTTTAGATAATCCAACCGTCCACCAACCAGTGGGAATCCTTGCGCGGCGAGGTCGATTACCTGAGGAGAAAAATCCAGTTTACCGTTGAACCAAGGCTTTACTGTGTGCCGATCTGATGAAATTACATCCGACAAATGATCGACTTGTAGCGAGCGGACGTGGCTGGATACCAACTCTTCCGTAAGTCGTTCCTGAGCGGATGGTAGAGTGAGATATAAGCCGCCACTCCAGACGACCGCCAGCAATGTCGCCATTACGGCACCTGCGTTTATCCAATTAAAATTCCAGCTACTGAGACGCGTGGAGCGAGAGCTATCCCGAGGCAGTGCTGTTTTAATGCGGTGAGCAAGATGTGTGGGGGCCTTAAAGTATGCAGTATCCTTTTTCAGTTGCGCACTCACGACATTTTGTATTTCCAACTCATGCTGGCATTCAGAACAGTTTCCAAGGTGACGCTCCACAGCAATCGCATCGGATAGGCCGAGTTCTTGATCCAGATAGGCAGGCAGTAGCTCGAATACTTCTTTATGATCCATCATGCACTCGATTCATTGAAGCAAGAATTTCCGCAAGTTGCTTACGACCGCGCCCCAGGCGAGACATTACCGTGCCTATCGGTATTCCAATAATTCCGGCAATCTGTTTGTATGACAGGTCTTCCAACTCACGCATCACCATCACCTCACGAAATTCCACTGATAATGTTTCCAGTGCCTGCTGCAGTTGTCGCTGACTGTCTTTCTTGATAAGCATGGCCTCCGGGTTATTGTTTGCATACAGCGTAGCGGCGCCATCCTCAATCTGGACGCTGTGCAACTCTTCTTCAAACTGTGTGCTGAGTGCTTGCGTTTTATTCTGCTGATACCATGTATAAAAAGTATTGCGCACGATACCCAAAAGCCACGCGCGCCCATCCTCGCCATGAAAACTGTCGAAGAACTTGAACGCGCGTAAATAAGATTCCTGCACAATGTCCTCCGCATCCTGATGGCTGCGCGCAAGCCAGCGTGCCAGATTAAAAGCCGAATCAAGATGCGGCAGCATCATTGTCTGGAAACGCTGTTCTTTGGTTGATGCGCTCATTCGATGTTTCCATGTCTCATAAGGCAATACCGACTGCACAGGAAATTTATTCCCGTAATTACAGCTTGGATTGCAATAAATTGCAATCGACTGCGGGAATAAAAAGCGCACTCCCAAGGTATTGCAGAATGAAGGTGCCAATTTCTGGCTCACCAAATCAGGAGGCAATCATGGAAACAAACACTCACCGCAGGGATTTTCTTAAACTGGTCGGTCTTGGTAGCGTTGTCTTCGCCTCGGGTCTCGGTCCTTGGGGCCGTGCTCTGGCTGCGACAGGACAGGACTTCTTCTTTGTGCAGATGTCGGACAGCCACTGGGGCTTCGAGGGGCCGGCCAACCCTGAAGCAAAAACAACCCTGAAACGGGCTGTCGCGGCAGTGAACGCGCTCAAGCGCCAGCCCGATTTCATCATGTTCACCGGCGACCTTATTCATGGCACCCCAGACGATAAGGTGCGCCGACAACGCATGACGGAATTCAAGAGCATCGTTGCCGAACTTAAGGTGAAGGATGTGCGGTTCATCCCGGGTGAGAACGATGCCGGACTCGACAATGGCGAAATGTACAAAGCCATATTCGGCGTCAGCAATTACAGCTTCGACCACAAGGGCGTGCATTTTGTCGCGCTCGACAATGTCTCGGACCCCAACGGTATGATAGGCGAAAACCAGTTGCAATGGCTGCATGACGACTTGGCGCGGCACGACAAAGAGCAGCCGATCGTTGTCTTCGCTCATCGCCCCTTGTTCGACCTCTATCCGGCATGGGACTGGGCGACCAATGATGGCGCCAAGGCAATCGACATCCTGACGCCCTACGAGAATGTGACGGTGTTCTATGGACATATTCATCAGGAGAACCATCACATGACCGGAAAGATTGCACATCACTCGTCTGAATCGCTGGCTTGGCAGTTCCCGCTTGCAGGCTCACAGCCGAAGAGATCGCCCGTTCCCTGGGATCCAACTCATCCGTTCAAGGGCTTGGGATTCAACTCCGCACAGTCTGAAGGCAAAGGGTTCAAGCCGACCAGGGTGCAGATTGCCTGATCCTGGAAAAAGTTTTAGCCACAGAAGACACAGAGGAAAACAGAAGGTTGTAAAGGGAGTTGGGCTCACATTTTGAGTAAGTCCAGGCAACGCATTAAAGCCTCTCTCCGTGTTCTCTGTGGCTTGAATTGCAATAACGCCTTAGGAAAATGCTGTCATGAAACTTTCGAGATTATTTATTACTGGACTGTTTACTATTTTTGGACTTCTCGCGGCTGCGGAAGACTGCGCTGCCGACACGGAATCAATCTCACGCGGTAAGTATCTTTACGATGCGGCGGACTGCTACAGTTGCCATGGTGGACCTAGGGGCGGGCAAAATAGCGAGACCTCGTCGGGCAAACTAAAACTTCCTTCGGGGGGGCTGGGACTCGATACTCCTTTTGGCACTTTTCGTTCTCCCAACATCACGCCCGACAAACAATACGGTATCGGAAACTGGAGTGAAGAGGAGTTCAAGACCGCATTACGCAGCGGTATCGGGCGTAATGGAGAATATCTTTTCCCGGTATTTACTTACACTTCATTTACCAAGCTTACTGATCACGATATTGCAGATTTGTACGCCTACATTATGAGTTTGCCAGCGGTACCTTTGCCTAACAAACCGCACGAAGCAAAGCCGCCCTTCAGCTGGCGCCCGCTTCTGGTTTTCTGGCGTGCTTTATTCTTTACGGCTGGGACGATGAAGAATGAATCAACTCGTGGAGAAGACTGGAATCGCGGCAATTATCTCGTTCATGCCGTTGCCCATTGCGAGGAGTGTCATACGCCGCGCAATTTTCTGGGAGGGCTCGATCTTGGCAGATCCTTCTCTGGAAATATTGGCGGCCCCGATAAACAAAATGCGCCGAACATTACTTCCGACGTCAAGACAGGCATCGGCAGTTGGTCGATTGCGGATATAGAGCAACTGCTCAAGACGGGCATGACCCCTGAATCAGATCTCATCGGTTCGGGAATGAAGGCCGTAGTACAGGGAACTTCAAAGCTTACCGATAGCGACCGTCATGCCATGGCGGTTTATATTAAAAATATACCGCCAATCCATGTTGACCTCCCGCCGCCAAAATAGGCCACTCTAAGACGAATGACGTGTCGTAGATAATCAATTTCCTGAAGAAGATTCAGCTCTTTTTCTTTGTCTTCCAAGTTGGATAGGCACCAAGTGTTTGTAAGACTTGAGAACTTGGGGATGTCTTGATGCACTGGTCTATCTACTGAACGCGCTGCGCTGTCACAGTATCTATGAAACTCGCCTTTATTGCTGCGCGATGCCCAAATATGAAATTCCTGAAATTCTATACACCAAGAGCGAGTGTTACACAAATGCCGGCGACGTAAACGTAGTCCTTTCCATCCATTCTTGGAGTTCCAAAGTAGAAAGTCAATTCCCATTGTCGCAATGTGCCCGAACTCAAAATAGATAGCAACTTCCTTTAGCATTCAGAAATTATGCCTTGCTGGTATTTACCAGTATCTTCATTAACATAACAGTCTTCGGCGCAAGTGAAGACTAACTATCTCTCTGCATCTTCCTAATGAAGAATTTGCACTGCTCTCCAGATGCCTCCAGGACATCAAGGTTCGGTTGTCGTTGACTTTTGAAGTCAAGAGCACGACAGCCATATCTAAAATTGGCATCGTGGGTAATGTAGTAGTGGGTGCAGTGTTTACAATCAGGTGGCTTGTCGCATGGATCTGTACACATAGTCAATCTCCATGCGGATGAATATAAGGAACCTCTAATAATCCAATTTGCGTCGCTATGCTACGTTGCGAACAAAATAATTACTTCTTACATATCAAACATTCGGCGCCGTAATTTTTTGTTCGCGCCTTGCCTGGCTTAGCAAATTGAATTATTAAAGGCTCCCTATATTAGAATTTGATCGCTGAAAACACTTTCTGCGCAAGCAAGCCCGTGGCTTGCAAAGGATTCGCGCGTATCGCTTTTTCTTGCTCTGCAATCATCAGAAACAATCCGTCCATGGCTTTGCTCGTAATGTAATCATCCAAATTGGCATCGTTCTGATTGATCAGACCCAGTTTCACCCCTTTTTCAGCAAACTGATTATACTTTTCAGCCAGCTTCACTTTCTGCATGGATGAATTTACAATCGGTTTAAATTTTTCGGTCAGCCCGGCTTCTGTGTTCTTGCGAAAATATTGAGTAGCCGCATCGTTACTCCCCATCAAAATGTTCTTGGCATCTGCCACGCTCATTTTCTTGAATGCGCCGATCAGCAAGCTTTTTGCTTCCGGCACGGCCGCTTCAGCCGCATGGTTCATTGAAGTAATCAATTCATCCGCATAACTTCCCATGCCCACTTCGCGCATCACTTTTTCGGCTTTTTGCAAACTATCCGGCAACGGAATACGCACCTTGTCGTTTCCTAAAAAGCCGTTCTCTTTCGACAGGCCATCCACCGCCATTTCCGCACCTTGAGTAAGTGCCTGCCTCAAACTCCCCACCTGATCTTTGTTGCTAATCCCTTCCAGACCTGCCGCTGAAGCATGAGTACTGGAATCCTGCTGCGCAGCAGGAGACAAATTTTGTGATTTGGCATTGCCCAGTTTTTCCAAGGTATCTTTGTTAACCAAATCTCCCAAATCAAGGGCGTTGACTGTAGTGATACCAACTACCAGCCATGTAAACAAAACACTGCAAGCAAAACAATTATGTTTCAAGATTGCCGACTCCTTATAACCCATCGTTCATCAAACAGCCAAGTTGTTAAGTTTAATCCAAATACCACTATTTATTAAACTCCGGTTAAACCCTGCCCATCTATTCGTGCCTTATTAAAACAAAAGTGAGTGACTTTTTTAATTGCCCGGTAATATAATAGAACGAACGTTCTTCACCATTTAAACCCAGAATCAAATTATGGCAACTATCTACGACGAATCCAGCTTCAAAGTTTTACGCGGCCTGGAACCGGTGCGCCAAAGGCCGGGGATGTACACCAATCTAGAATCTCCCAACCATCTTATTGCCGAAGTTGTCGACAATGCCTGCGACGAGGCCCTGGCGGCTTTTGCCAAAAACATCTTGGTGACCGCTCACATTGATGGCTCGGTAACTGTTCAGGATGACGGGCGCGGCATTCCGGTCGGCATTCATGCGGAAGAAGGCGTATCCGTGGTTGAAGTAGCTTTCACCGTACTGCATTCAGGCGGAAAATTTGACAAGGAATCGGGCGGTGCCTACAAATTCGCGGGTGGCCTGCATGGTGTCGGCGTGGCTGTGACCAATGCTCTTTCATCCAAAGTCGAAGTCACGGTGTATCGTGATGGCGGTGAACATTTCCTCCGCTTTATTAACGGAGTGGCCGAAGCCCCCATCGCACGGGTCGGAGACTGCCCCAAAAAACGGTCCGGCACCAAAGTACGGGCATGGCCGGAACCCAAATATTTTGACGTTCCCAATGTCATTCTGCAACAACTTGAACGCTCGCTACGTTCCAAAGCAGTATTGCTTCCGGGCGTCAATGTCACCCTGCATACCGAGAAAACCGGTGAAACAAAATCCTGGACTTATCCCGACGGGTTACGCGGCTACCTGACCGAAGCCATGTCGGAACAAGAACTGACCGTGCCTATTTTCGCCATGGAAAAATTTGTGCCTAAAGGTAGCGACAGCGGTTATGCCGAAGGCGAAGGAGCCGCCTGGGCGATTGTATGGTCGGCTGAAGGGCCGATTGTTCGCGAATCCTATGTCAACCTGATCCCCACCTGGTCGGGCGGCACGCACGATGCCGGTTTGAAAGATGGCGTCTTCAACGCGGTCAAAAATTTTGCCGAACTGCATGGCATGTTGCCTAAAGGTGTCAAGCTGGTATCGGATGACGTATTTTCACGCGCCAGTTTTGTACTCTCGACCAAAGTGCTCGACCCGCAATTTCAGGGGCAGACCAAGGATAAACTGGTATCGCGTGATGCTTTGCGACTCGTATCTCTGATGACCAAAGACCCTCTGGATTTATGGTTGAACGAGCACGTTGATCACGGCAAGCGCATTACCGAGCTGGCCATCCAACAGGCACAAACCCGGATGCGTTCAGCGCAGAAAGTCGAGAAGAAAAAAGGTTCCTCAGTGGCGGTATTGCCGGGCAAACTGACCGATTGCAGTTCGAATGATCCGGCCCGCACTGAATTATTTCTGGTCGAAGGCGATTCTGCAGGAGGCTCTGCCAAACAGGGGCGCAACAAGGAATTTCAGGCGGTACTCCCGTTACGCGGAAAAGTACTTAATACTTTTGAAGTCGAAAAAGACCGGCTATTTGCCAACAATGAGATCCATGATATAGCCGTGGCGATAGGTGTTGACCCGCACGGCCAAAATGACGATGCAGACTTGTCCGGCATGCGCTATAACGGCATCTATATCATGGCCGATGCCGACGTCGACGGCGCCCATATCTCCACCCTGCTGCTGACTTTATTTTTCCGCCACTTCTATCAAGTGGTACTGGCCGGCAAGATTTATCTGGCGCAGCCCCCGCTTTTTCGCGTGGATGTTCCGGCACAGGGCAAGAAGCCGATTCGCAAAATCTATGCTCTCAACGAGGGCGAATTACAAGGTATCGAAGATCGCCTGCGACAGGAAAAAGTCCGTGATGGCTCGTGGTCAATTTCACGTTTCAAAGGCTTGGGGGAAATGAATGCCGAGCAGCTGTGGGATACCACGCTCAATCCTGATACGCGTCGCGCGCTACGAGTCAATGCCTCAGCTATTCCATTCAACGAGAATCTTGATATGTTCAACATGCTGATGGGCAAACATGAAGCTTCAACCCGTCGCGCATGGCTGGAATATCACGGCAATGAAGTTCAGGGGGATATTTAAACTGACTGACAGGATATGATTCAGTCAGCGCTGTGACGAAGCAATGCGCCGCGCCCCCTCGTAGCGACTTCGCCAATAATTATCTCGCATACTGACGATACTAATAGCTTTGCCCTTTTTCGGGGCATGTACGAAACGACTTTCTCCCACATAAATGCCCACGTGCGAAAACGGTTGCTGCTGTGTGTTAAAAAACACTAAGTCGCCAGGATTCAACTGGTCTTCTTTTAACGGTTCGCCCATCCGGCTTATTTCCTGGCTCGTGCGCGGAAGATCAAAACCCAACGACTTTTTGAACACGTGATGCACGAATCCACTGCAATCAAATCCGGTCTCCGGTGAGTTACCGCCATATCGATAAGGTGTTTCGGCCAGACTCATTGCATACATGGCCAATTCATTCATTTCCTCATTCGAAAAAGTCTCTGGTGTCTTTGCAGGAATCGTGTGCTGAGGTGTGGCGCAAGCGCCGCAAAACAAGACTAACAGTATGAGTATAAATTTATTCATAAGCGGGATGTTGACCTCACTGGGAGCATTCCAATAATTACAACTCAAGCATTCCACCATGACCACTTTGAACTTGCTCCAGCCGGGTCATGGTCGGGAGTAAATTCAGACCGGTGGCTTCCTTCAATTCAAGTGCCGACTCCTTCAAATCATCGAGCGCAATACTAACCGATTCGCCTGCTGCAGCAAAGGCAATGGTATTGCCACTATCGCATGACGGAAAGGCAATTGCACGCCCATCGAATGCCAATTGAATTCGCTCCAAACTCGATTTATAGCCCTTGCTCCGACCGAGTAAATTCACAGCCATAATACCGTTATTGGTCAAACGCGCCCGGGCAGCCTGATAGAAAGGCAAGGTATCCAACCCCCCAGCGCGGGCATCGGCATCAAAGCCATCCACCAGAATCAAATCCCAATTTTTATCGCTCTGCAACACATACTCCACCCCATCACCAATCACCAAATTCAGTCGCAACGGATCTTCCGGCAACTTAAAAAATTGCCGTGCAGCTGCCACCACAGCAGGCTCAATTTCTACCACTGTAAGCTTTGCCAGTGGATAATTTCGATACAGAAATTTGGTCAGCGAAGCAGCACCGAGGCCAATCAGCAGCACTTTGCGGGGGAAACGCGACTCATCCCGTAGCAACAGGCTTGCCATCATCTCTTTGGTATATTCCAATTCCAGATTCCACGGACGAGCGATGCGCATCGCCCCTTGTATCCAATCGGAACCGAAATGCAATGTGCGAACGCCTGCTTCTTCTCGAATGTCAATTGAGTAGGCCATAGATTTACTTAAGCGTGATATCCGGGATGCATTTCCTTGTGATGCTTTAAGTGGTCACGAGGAAACGTGTGTGCATAGTATAATCTCACACTGTCATTTCCATCGCAAAGAATATCCATGTTCCGAGTCTCTGCAGGCAAAGCCGCCCTCTCCTCTTTCCGTCTCGACAAACTGCGCTCCTCTCTTAAAATTACCGCGCCCAATGTTTCGCTGGTAGATACGAGGCACTGGTATTTTGTGGCACTCAAGGGTTCCACTCTTAAAAAGAGCGCCGCTGCGCTACTAGATCGCTTGCTTGGGTTGGATAATGCCTTCGGAGAACTCAAAGGCGCGGACATGCTGGTGCGTCTGCTGGTGGTGCCTCGTCTGGGTACGATTTCGCCGTGGTCGTCCAAGGCCACGGACATTGCGCACCATTGTGCGCTGCCACAAGTGAAGCGCATCGAGCGCGGTGTGGTGTATTATTTCAAAACAAAAAATGGCAAAGCGCTGAGCGAAACGGAGCGCAAGGCCGTGCTGCCACTGCTGCATGATCGCATGACGGAATCTGTGCTGGATAGCTTTGACGGTGTTGCGAAAAAAATCTTCCAGCACGGGACCCCGGTTCCATTCAACACCGTGAACCTTCTCGAAGGCGGCAAAACTGCACTGGAAGTGGCCAACCGTGAGTTGGGCCTTGCACTGTCGGCAGATGAAATTGATTATCTGGTAGAAAATTTCCAGCGGCTCGCACGCAATCCCACCGACGTGGAACTAATGATGTTTGCGCAGGCCAATTCCGAGCACTGCCGCCACAAAATTTTCAACGCCGACTGGATCATCGACGACGAGCAGCAGTCGATTTCGCTGTTTGGCATGATCCGCAACACACATAAACTGCATCCCGAAGGCACGGTGGTGGCGTATTCCGACAATTCCTCCGTGATCGAAGGCGCGACGGTGGAACGCTTTTACCCGCGTGCAGATGGCGGCTATGCCTTCAGCTCCGAGCTGACCCATACACTGATGAAAGTTGAGACTCACAATCATCCTACCGCGATCGCACCGTTTGCCGGTGCTGCGACAGGTGCGGGCGGCGAGATACGCGATGAAGGTGCGACCGGTTCCGGCTCGAAACCCAAGGCGGGACTGACCGGGTTCTCGGTTTCCAATTTGAACATTCCGGGGTTTGTGCAGCCGTGGGAGAAATACGACCCTCTCCCCCAGCCCCTCTCCCACAATTTTGAGAGGGGAACAAGTCTGCTCCCTCGCCCACTTGTGGGAGAGGGTTGGGGAGAGGGTCCGACCTACGGCAAACCCTCCCGCATCGCCTCTGCCTTGCAAATCATGCTCGAAGGCCCCATCGGCGGTGCAGCATTCAACAACGAATTCGGACGCCCGAACTTGACCGGATATTTCCGTACCTTCGAAGGAAATGTCAACGGTGAGATGCGCGGCTACCACAAGCCCATCATGCTGGCGGGCGGGCTGGGCAGCATCCGCGCGGAGCACACACACAAACATCCGCTGATCACAGGCGCGCTACTGATTCAGCTCGGCGGCCCCGGCATGTTGATTGGCCTGGGCGGTGGTGCCGCCTCCAGCATGGACACCGGCGCGAATGCGGAAAATCTCGATTTCGACTCGGTGCAGCGCGGCAATCCCGAGATGCAGCGCCGTGCGCAGGAAGTGATCGACCGCTGCTGGCAGATGGGCGACAACAATCCCATCCTGTCCATACACGACGTGGGCGCGGGCGGTATTTCCAACGCGCTGCCGGAGCTGGTGCATGGCGGCGGTAAGGGGGCCAAATTCGAATTGCGCGCCGTGCCGAGCGAAGAGCGCGGCATGTCGCCGATGCAGATTTGGAGCAACGAGGCACAGGAGCGCTATGTGCTGGCGATTCCACCGCACCGTCTTGACGAGTTCAAAGCCCTGTGCGAGCGTGAACGCTGTCCGTTTGCCGTGCTGGGTCAGGCGATAGACGATGACAATCTGGTGGTGCATGACGAAGAGTTCAACAACAACGCAGTCGATATGCCGCTCTCGGTATTGCTCGGGAAGCCGCCCAAAATGACGCGCAAAGTCAAGCGCGAAACCATGACCCACCCTGATTTCGATGCCAGCAAGATCAAGCTGAAAGTGGCCATCCAACGAGTATTGAGCCTGCCCTCCGTGGCCGACAAAACATTTCTTATCAGCATCGGCGACCGTACCGTGGGCGGCTTGACCGCGCGCGACCAGATGGTCGGCCCGTGGCAGATTCCAGTAGCCGACGTGGCGGTGACGTTGATGGGCTACAACACCCTTCTCGGCGAAGCATTCGCGCTGGGCGAACGCACCCCCTTGGCGGTCATCAACGCTCCCGCTTCGGGACGCATGGCGGTGGGCGAGGCGCTTACCAACATTGCCGCCGCACGCATCGCCAAGATCGGCGACATCAAGCTTTCCGCCAACTGGATGGCCGCTGCGGGCCACCACGGTGAAGACGCCGCGATGTTCGACACCGTCAAGGCGGTAGGCATGGAGCTGTGCCCGCAACTCGGCATCAGCATTCCGGTGGGCAAGGATTCCATGTCCATGAAGACAGCCTGGCAAGACGGCGACCAACGCAAGGAAGTCACTGCGCCGCTGTCGCTCATCGTCACCGCTTTTGCGCCCTGCACCGATGCGCGCCTGACGTTGACTCCGCAACTGGCCGCTGATCTCGATACCGTCGTCTTGCTATTCGATCTGGGGCAGGGAAAGAATCGCATGGGCGGCTCTGCCTTGGCGCAGGTTTACCAGCAAGTGGGCAATGTCACACCGGATGTGGATGACGCGCAGCAGCTCAAAATATTCTTTGAAACCATTCAGCGCTTGAACAGCGAGAAGAAATTACTGGCCTATCATGACCGTTCCGATGGCGGCCTGCTGGCTGCCCTGTGCGAAATGGCTTTCGCTTCCCACATCGGGCTGGACATCAATCTGGACGAACTGACAGGCGATACCCTCGGCATGCTGTTCAACGAAGAACTCGGTGCCTTGGTGCAAGTGCGCCGTAGCGATCTGGCGGAAGTGCTTGCAGAGTGCGACCAAGCCGGATTGCAAGCAGTGCATCAAGTGGCGACGCTCAATAAGCGAGGCAACGTCAAAATCAAACACGCCGGCAAAACCTTGTTCAGCGAAAATGCTATCGAGCTGCAACGCATCTGGTCAGCGACCACGTACCAGATACAGAAGCTGCGGGACAACCCCGCCTGTGCGCAACAGGAATATGACCGCATCCTTAATGCGGCTGATCCGGGGCTGCATGTGAAGCTGACTTATGATTCGAACGATGCCCCCCGCCCTGCTCTCACCCGCCCCAAAATCGCCATCCTGCGCGAACAAGGCGTCAACGGTCAGGTCGAAATGGCCGCCGCATTCGACCGCGCCGGTTTCGCCACGGTGGACGTACACATGAGCGACATTATCGCCGGGCGCGTCAAGCTGGCCGATTTCAAAGGCGTCGCAGCCTGCGGCGGATTCTCCTACGGCGACGTGCTTGGCGCAGGCGAAGGCTGGGCCAAATCCATCCTGTTCAACCCGAGGGCACGCGACGAATTCGAGGCGTTTTTCCAGCGCAACGACAC
>Ga0007854_10001376_pt1 | contig 15439 bp, 10 predicted proteins | sample CryBogCBH12Aug08_FD_60382 | JGI IMG/M metagenome (GOLD analysis project Ga0007854, IMG submission 60382) | Freshwater microbial communities from Crystal Bog, Wisconsin, USA - CBH12Aug08 | ecosystem: Environmental > Aquatic > Freshwater > Lake | place: Crystal Bog, Wisconsin, USA | collected...
CGAGAAAAGCGCAGGCGATCGTGCAAGCGGAAAGGGCGATCTGACCAGAACTCCAACGCGACGGGCTCTAGTCTAAATCCGCGCCAGTATGGCGGACGTGGTACAGCGCCAACGGCATATTTCGCGGCATAGCTGGCCACCGCTTTTTCCAAGGCAAAGCGGCTTTCAAGCGGTCGCGACTGCTGGCTCGCCCAGGCGCCTATACGGGAATCACGGGGGCGGCTAACATAATAAGCATCTGATTCTTCATCGCTTACAAGAAAGACAGGTCCGCGCGCCCGCACTTGCCGTCGCAAAGATTTCCAATGAAACAACAAGGCCGCCTTCATGTTTCCCATCAATTGCTGGCCCTTTGCGCTTTCTACATTGGTATAAAACACAAATCCTCGCGGCGACCATTCTTTCAACAACACCATGCGTGCGTCTGGAAGACCGTCGCCATCCACGGTCGCGAGCGCCATGGCTTCAGGATCGTTAAGTTCTTTTTTACCAGCTTCTTCAAACCATTGCGCAAAGAGCGCAAAAGGGTCGTTGGCGTCAACAAAGTCACCTGACGTTAACGCGTTCAAGGGTAAATCCTCTCTGATATGGCCCTTTTGGGTTCTCAGCGCATGGGCAGGTGGCGCTTTGAAGTTGTTAGAGACCAGAAATAGCGCCGCGGAGAGATTTCCTCAATTCCCCCGGCATAAATCGCTCGCGCTCCTTCTGGTGGCGTGGGGACTATCAGGCTGTTCCATGGCGTTGCCAAAGGCAACGGCCCCTAAACTGTGGGGCGCGACCGAGGCCGACGACGTCACGGGCTCGATCTCCCGAACGGTTCCCACAAAAACCAACGCCAAAATTTATCGTGCGCTCAATGCTGAGGACACAAGACGCGCCAACGCCGCCATGCGTACCGCGCTAGATCCCCAAGGTGACGGCTCGAGCGTTAAATGGGATAATCCAAGCTCTGGCGCTAAGGGATCTTTCACGCCAATCGGTCAGGCTTTTCCTTTAGAGGGAAAAATCTGCCGTGCTTTCACGGCAGAAATATTGGCGAACCAGGAAGAGGAAAGGCTAGAAGGCGCTGCCTGTCGGGAAAAGTCAGAAGACTGGGCACTTACGGAAATCAAGACGGCCAAAAAAACTTGATGGGATGCTTCATCCTTGGTTTTGCGCCACGCAAACTTGCGTAAAGCTGCTAACTTTCCCACATAGACGACAAGACATATACGTCCGCGCCCCTTCTGGGCGGGCGTCGACATGGGCTTGTGAACAAATATGCGTGATCCCTATGACATTTTGGGCGTCGCCCGATCCTCAAATGCGACTGATATAAAAAAAGCCTATCGGCAGCTTGCAAAGAAATATCATCCCGACCGCAACAAAGATGATTTGAAGGCCAAAGAACGCTTCGCTGAAATCAATAGCGCCTATGAAATACTCGGGGACGAGGGCAAGAAAGCGCAATTTGACAGAGGCGAAATTGGTGCAGACGGTAAGCCTAAAGGATTTGAAGGGTTTGGCGCAGGCGCGGGCCCTGGGGGCTTTTCGCGCGCGTGGCGCAGCAATGGCAGCGCGGGTGGTGATCAACATTTTGAATTTAATTTCGGCGGCGGCCCCGGCGGACGCGCTGGAGGATTTGAGGATATTTTTGACCTCTTTGGCGGCGGTGGACGCCGCCGCGGGGCCTCGCAGCAGGGAACTGGGCGTGGAGAGGATGTCGTTGCAACCGCGACAGCGTCTTTGGAAACCTTGATCAAAGGGGGTGCGATCAGAGTTGTTTTGCCTGGCGGGCGAACGCTAGAAGTCAAAGTGCCTGCAGGTTTTGAAGACGGCAAACAAATTCGTTTGCGTCGACAAGGGCAGGCTGGCGTTGCGGGCGGCGACCCTGGCGATGCCCTCATCACAATTAAGATGGCTCCCCATCCTTATTTTAAACTAGAAGGTCGCGACCTCAGACTTGAATTGCCGATCACACTCTATGAAGCCGTGCTTGGGGCGAAGGTCGCTGCGCCGACGTTAGACGGCAAGGTTGAGCTGGCCATCCCTCCTGGCTCAAATGGCGGGCGACTATTGCGTCTCAGGGGCAAAGGGCTGCCTGGCGGGGATGGTAAGCCTGCGGGCGATCTTTACGTTGTGTTGCGTCTCATGCTGCCAGAAACGCCAGATACAGCCCTAGAGGCGCAGATGCGTGAAATGCGAGAGCGGCACGCCTATGATCCGCGCGCCAAACTTGGCTAAGCTTGACCTGTCGCTCATTCCGAGCGACCAAGAACTTCTTTCTAGGATCTAAGAGCTGCGAAGCGAGCCATGACCATAGCCAGCGAAGATCAATTGCCTGATCCCATATCCGCCGAGCCAAGCGCCCGGCACAAAACAAAAGCCGTTATGATCGGCGAAGGCCCCGGCGCTGTCAGTGTTGGCGGCGGCGCGCCAATCATGGTGCAGTCGATGACCAATACCGATACAGCGGATATTGCCGCGACTGTCGCCCAGGTCACGGCGCTGGTTCAGGCGGGATCAGAAGTCGTTCGGATCACAGTTGATCGTGATGAGGCCGCTGCCGCGGTGCCGCATATTCGTGAAAAATTAGATCAAAAAGGCATCCACGCGCCGCTTGTTGGCGACTTCCACTACATTGGCCATAAATTGCTTGCCGATCACCCGGCATGCGCTGAGGCATTGGCAAAATATCGCATCAATCCTGGAAATGTCGGCTTTAAAGATAAAAAGGATAAACAATTTAGCGCCATCGTCGAGCTCGCTGCAAAACACAATAAGGCTGTTCGCATCGGTGCTAATTGGGGCTCGCTTGATCAGGAGCTGCTGACGCATTTAATGGATCTCAATCACGCCTCTGCACGCCCAATAGACGCGCGCGCCGTGACGCGGGAAGCACTTGTTCGATCGGCCTTAATATCCGCGCAGCGCGCCGAAGAAATTGGACTTGCAAAGAACCGCATTATTATTTCTGCTAAAGTCTCGTCCGTACAAGATCTCATCGCCTGTTATCGCATGCTTGCGCAGCGCAGCGATTATGCATTGCATCTTGGTTTGACCGAAGCCGGCATGGGGTCAAAAGGCGTTGTCGCATCCGCGGCGGCGCTGGGCGTCTTATTACAAGACGGCATTGGCGACACCATCCGCGTGTCCTTGACGCCAGAACCAGGCGGCGATCGTTCACTCGAGGTACGCGTCGCACAAGAGATCTTGCAGACGATGGGCTTTCGCACCTTTGTGCCGCTGGTTGCAGCATGTCCTGGTTGCGGCCGCACGACGTCAACGGTTTTCCAAGAACTGGCGCGCGATATACAACAGCACATTCGTGAACGCATGCCTGTCTGGCGCGCGCAATATCCTGGCGTTGAAACGCTCAATGTCGCTGTCATGGGCTGTATCGTGAATGGGCCTGGCGAGTCGAAGCACGCGGATATTGGCATATCATTGCCAGGCACGGGAGAAACGCCAGCTGCCCCTGTCTTCATTGATGGCAAGAAAGCGATGACGCTTCGAGGAGACGGCATTGCCGAAGAATTCACGCGTATCGTTGACGATTATATTGTCTCGCGTTTTGGCGCAGGAGCCAATAAGGGCGAAGCTGCTGAATAGATTATGCAGGGGTTTCAACGAACGCCCGCGCAACAGCTCTTAGATCACGCCACGCAGTCGGTTTGAGTGAAGCGCTTTTTAGCATGGCGTCTAGGCTCGAAAAGGCCATAGCGCGCAGGGAATGCGCGCCGCATGAAATATCAAACCACTTGCCGCGTAATTTTGACACAGCGTCGGTTGACCCAAGAAACGCGCGCGCTGGCGCCTCGCCAAATAAAAGTAGAATTTGTGGTTGTGCGAGCTCAACATGACGCTGCGCGAAGGGCGTTAATATCGCCAGTTCATGAGGCGTCATTGGCCTGTCGCCTGGCGGTCGCCATGGCGACACATAGGCCAAGCGCGCGCTATCTCTGCTTTTCCCTATCGCGGCAAGCATATTATCAAGCAATCTTGCCTGTGGTCCTGAAAAAGGGACGCCTGTGCGTTCTTCTGTTTCCCCAGGCGCACTTTCAAAAGCCATCAATGACGCTGATCCTGCGCCAGCATGTAAAAGAAAATGCTCCGCCATGTCACGAAATGGCGCAGGAAAGAAATCGACAAAACACTGCGCTAACTCATCAAGATTGGCGGCGGAAAGCGCACGATCTCTTGCTGCGCGAATAGCGTCATCAGGCGGAAGAATCTTAGTTCCTGACTGCTTTGGCCGAGAAGAGATCGCATTTGTCTGCTGCCTGGCGTCAGATGTTACAACAACCGTTCTCTCAAGCTCACGCGCGCAATCCGCGTAACGGTCATGCGCAATGTCGTCGATGGCGAGATCAACGCCACTTTCAACATACCAGTTAACAAGTCCCAGCAAGGCTTTTTGGTTTTGTTCACGCTCCGTAACGGTCATGCGGGCAATTATCTCACGCCCCACAGCTGAAGGAAAGTCTCAACAACAGCGAAAGGCTCTTTTGCCGCCAACGCCAAATCTCGCCTCCTCGCATGCCCGGTAATATTGCGTGCGCGTGAGTGGCGTGACATCGCCGTGTTTCTGCAGACAATGTGCAACATAGGCGTCATAATCTCCTTGGCCAATCATCAAGCGTGCGCTTTGTTGCAGCTTGAGATAGATTTTTTTTAATTCAAGCCTCGGCTGGCTGCAGCATATCATCTTCAATCTCTCGAGTTGTTGCAACAGCGCTTGCGCGCGCATCGCGTATCGCAAGAAGAGCAAAAACTAACATGGTAAGAACTAGTACAATATAAATTATACACAAACTGACATCGACATAGTCATTAAAAATAACGCGCTGCATCTCATTGATCGACTTTGCTGGCGCAAGCAGCTGACCGCTATCAAAAGCCTTTGAAAATTTTTGCGCATGCGCAATAAAACCAATGCGCGGATCTTGATGAGCAATCTTCTCATAGCCAGCGGTCAGAGTGCAAATATAAAGCCATAGCGTTGGCGCAATCGCGATAATGGCATAGGCGTCACGTTTCATGCGAAAGAGCACCACAACGCATAAAGTTAGCGCAATTGCTGCAAGCATTTGATTGGCAATGCCAAATAATGGCCAAAGCGTATTGATGCCGCCCAATGGATCGATAACGCCTTGATAAAGAAAATAACCCCAACCTGATACGGCGATCGCCGTTGCAATCAGATTGGGGCCCCATGCCTTTGTGTTGCGAAAAGCTGGGACAAAGGCTCCAAAAAGATCTTGGATCATAAAACGCGCCACGCGGGTCCCCGCGTCAATTGTTGTAAGAATAAATAAAGCTTCGAATAAAATTGCAAAATGATACCAAAATGACATCATTGTTGAGCCGCCAATGACAGACGCCAGAATTTTCGCCATACCAACGGCAAGCGTCGGCGCGCCTCCAGTGCGTGAAAGTATCGTCTTTTCACCCACATCGCTGGCAACCTGGGTTAGAGTCTCAGGCGCTATGGCAAATCCCCAGCCAGAAATTACCTGCGCAACGGCTTCAGGCGTGGCGCCAATAACAGCCGGCGCGCTATTCATCGCAAAATAAACGCCTGGCTCAAGAACGCTTGCTGCGATTAACGCCATGATCGCGACGAAAGACTCCATCAGCATAGCGCCATAGCCAATGAAGCGCGTTTGCGTTTCATCAGCGATCATTTTAGGCGTTGTCCCAGATGAAACTAATGCGTGAAAACCAGAGACAGCGCCACAAGCGATGGTGATAAATAAAAATGGGAAAACACTGCCAGCGAAAACAGGTCCTGAACCGTCAATAAATTTGGTGAGCGCTGGCATTTGCAGGGTGGGCCAAACAACGCAAATTCCAATAGCCAATGACAAGATTGTGCCGATCTTGAGAAAGGTCGACAGATAATCGCGCGGCGCCAACAACAGCCAAACCGGTAAAACAGAAGCGATAAAACCATAGGCGATCAACATGAAGGCCAGCGTTTCGCCTCGAAAACTAAAAAGCGGCGCTAATGTCTGGTTTGCCGCAACGATGCGACCCATCATGATGCTTGCAATGAGCAAAACAAAACCAATTATGGACATTTCAGCGATATGTCCAGGTCTGAAATAACGACCATAAACACCCATGAATATAGCGATCGGCAATGTCGCAAAAACCGTAAAAGCGCCCCAAGGGCTATCTGCTAAAGCTTTAACAACAACGAGCGCCAGCACCGCCAAAAGAATGATCATAATTGAAAGAATGCCAACCATGGCGATCACGCCCGGTATCGGCCCCATCTCTGTCTTGATCAAATCTCCAAGCGAACGCCCATCACGACGGGTAGAAATGAATAGAATAACGAAATCTTGAACAGCGCCAGCAAAGATGACGCCAGCAAGCAACCAAAGCGCTCCAGGCAAATAACCCATTTGCGCGGCCAACACAGGACCAACTAGCGGACCAGCGCCTGCAATCGCTGCAAAATGATGGCCAAACAACACCCATTTGTCGGTTGGCACATAATCCAAGCCATCATTGTGACGATAGGCTGGGGTTCGTCGCTCAGCGTTTAACCTCAGCACTCTGTCAGCAATGAAGCGAGAATAAAAACGATACCCAATGGCGTAAATGCTTGCAGAAGCAGCAACAAGCCACATCGCATTTACAGGTTCGCCGTGCGAGACCGCCAAACTATAAAGCGCGACAAGCGCAAATAAGCCAACGCCAATCCACGCCAAATACGCTGGAACGCTTAGGTAAGCAGACCTGTTCGTCATATTATCCTACAGAGAAAGCAATGGACTGTGTGTGAGTGTCGTGCGTGTCTTATGCAATGACCTGAGGCGCTGCTTCATAATTTAAGATCGGCGCAAGCCACCGTTCGACAGCTGAAACCTCCATGCCCTTGCGACGGGCGTAATCTTCAACCTGATCGCGTTCAATCTTAGCAACACCAAAATAATGCGCTTCTGGATGCGCAAGATAAAGGCCGCTGACAGTCGCTGCAGGGGTCATCGCGAAACTGTCAGTGAGCGCCACGCCCGTACGCTTGGTCACGTCAAGAAGCTCAAATAATGTCGCTTTTTCTGTATGGTCGGGTTGTGCTGGGTAGCCCGGCGCCGGCCGAATGCCAGCATAATTTTCCGCGAGCAGCTCCTGAGGTAAAATATTCTCATTAGATGCATAGCCCCAAAACTCCTTACGCACACGTTCATGCATGCGTTCTGCAAAGGCCTCTGCAATGCGGTCGGCGAGCGCTTTCACCATGATTGAACCATAATCATCATTAGCACGCGCATAGCGCGCGGAAATTTTTTCCTCTTCCGCGCCAGCCGTGACGACAAAAGCGCCAAGATAATCATCCAAGCCCAGATCAACAGGCGCAACAAAATCAGCAAGAGCTATGTTAGGTTTACCATCACGCCTGGCAAGCTGCTGGCGCAAGGTAAAGAATGTTGCAATTTTCTCAGTTCGGGCAACGCCGCTATAGAGTTCAATATCATCGCCGTTCGCGCTCGCTGGCCAAAAACCAATCACGGCTTTCGGGGTAAACCATCTTTCATCAACGATGCGTTTCAACATGGACTGCGCATCATCATAAAGCTGTTTTGCTGCGTCCCCGCGTTCTGGATCCGTCAACAAAGCTGGGAAGCGGCCTTTGAATTCCCAAGTTTGAAAAAATGGCGTCCAGTCAATATAGGGAAGGAGCTCAGCAACGTCATAGCTTGTGAAAACTCGTGCGCCAAGAAATGATGGTTTTTTGGGTTGATAGCTTGACCAGTCAATCTTTAAAGCGTTCGCGCGGGCTTTCTCCAGGGTAATACGCTGCTTATCGGCTTGAGCTTTAGCATGAGCTTGCGCAACCCGTTCATATTCTGCGCGCGTTTCAGCGATATAATTGTCTCGTGTTTTTTCTGACATCAAAGCCTGCGCGACGCCAACGGCGCGACTGGCGTCTGTCACATAAACGGTCTGGCCGCGGGTGTAATTTGGGTTTATTTTTACAGCTGTGTGTACGCGACTAGTTGTGGCTCCGCCAATGAGCAATGGCGTTGCAAGACCCTCGCGCTCCAATTCTGCCGCGACAAAACACATTTCATCAAGAGAAGGCGTAATTAATCCAGAAAGACCGATAATATCGACCTGTTCTTTTTTAGCTGTCTCGAGAATTTTAGCAGCTGGCGTCATGACGCCAAGATCAATTACCTCAAAATTGTTACATCCCAAAACAACACCAACAATATTTTTACCTATATCATGCACATCACCCTTTACAGTTGCGAGAAGAATCTTTCCTGCAGAGGAACGCGCATCTTTTTCCTTTTCCATGAAGGGCATTAAATACGCCACCGCCTGCTTCATAACGCGGGCTGATTTGACGACTTGCGGTAAGAACATTTTACCAGCGCCAAAGAGATCGCCAACCACATTCATGCCCGCCATGAGCGGGCCCTCAATCACGTCAAGCGGTCTTGCAGAATTAACTCGCGCCTCTTCAACGTCAATCTCAATATAATCGGTTACACCATTGACCAGAGCGTATTCGAGACGCTTTTCAACACTTGCATCGCGCCAGGCTGCGTCTTTTTCCTGAACTCTTGCGCCCGCGCCCTTATATTTATCGGCAAGCTCAACGAGCCGCTCCGTTGCATCTCGTGTTCGGTTAAGAACAACATCTTCGCACGCCTCGCGTAACTCATCAGTAATTTCTGCGTAAACCGCGAGCTGGCCGGCATTGACGATGCCCATATCCATCCCTGCAGAAATTGCATGATAGAGAAAGACAGAGTGCATTGCCTCACGCACTGGCTCATTGCCGCGAAATGAAAAGGATAGATTAGAGACTCCGCCCGAAACATGCGCATAGGGCAAATTTTTCTTAATGGCGCGCGCTGCTTCTATAAAGTCAACGCCATAATTTTCATGTTCTTCAATTCCTGTTGCAACAGCAAAAATATTGGGATCAAATATTATGTCTTGTGGCGGAAAGCCAACTGTCTGCGTCAGAATTTTATATGCTCTTGTTGAAATTTCCACCTTGCGCGCCAGCGTGTCCGCCTGACCTTTTTCATCAAAAGCCATCACGACAACTGCTGCGCCATAGCGCCGAACTTTCTTGGCTTCCTCAATAAATTTTTCTTCACCTTCTTTGAGAGAAATGGAGTTGACGATTCCTTTTCCCTGCAAACATTTTAATCCTGCCTCAATAACCTCAAATTTAGAGGAATCGACCATTACCGGGACACGCGCGATATCTGGCTCAGCCGCAAGTAGATTCAAAAAATCAACCATTGCTTGCTTGGAATCGAGCAACCCCTCGTCCATGTTTATATCAATGATTTGCGCGCCGTTAACGACCTGATCTCTTGCAACGTCAAGAGCTGCCGTATAATCTCCATTGGTGATCAACTTACGAAACTTAGCCGATCCTGTTACGTTGGTGCGCTCGCCAACATTGACGAATAAAATATCTTTCGTCAGTGTAAAGGGCTCTAAGCCTGACAACCGCAGCATGGGCTCAATTTTGGGAAGCTTGCGCGGCGTTTTTCCTTTGCTTGCCTGAGCAATCGCAGAAATATGATCAGGCGTTGTGCCGCAACAACCGCCCACAATATTAACGAGTCCCGCTGCGGCAAATTCACCAACGAGTTCGGCCATATATTCTGGACTTTCGTCATAAAGTCCAAATTCATTTGGCAAGCCTGCATTTGGAAACGCGCATATGCGCGTATCCGCAACGCGTCCAATTTCAGCAATATGCTGACGCATTTCACGTGCGCCGAGGGCGCAATTAAAGCCAATTGAGAAAGGTCTGGCGTGTGAGAGAGAATTCCAAAAAGCAACCGCGGTCTGACCAGAAAGCGTGCGACCAGAAAGATCTGTGATTGTGCCTGAGATCATGATGGGGAAGCGCGTACCTACTTCATCAAACGCATCTTCAAGCGCATAAATTGCTGCTTTAGCGTTTAATGTGTCGAAGACTGTTTCGACCAGCATAATATCTGCGCCGCCATTAATTAACCCAAGCGCCGCTTCCTTATATGCAAGGCATAGTTCATCAAAACTTACTGCGCGAAAACCTGGATTGGACACGTCAGGCGAGATTGAGGCAGTGCGATTTGTTGGGCCAATAGAGCCAGCAACAAAACGTCGCATACCTGTTCTTGCGGCGACCTCATCTGCTGCAGCGCGAGCAAGTTTTGCTCCCTCGAGATTAAGTTCATAGGCAATCTCTTCAAGGCCATAATCCGCCTGTGCGATCGTTGTTGAAGAAAAAGTATTAGTTTCAATAATATCAGCGCCAGCTTCTAGATAGGCGATATGAATTGCCTTGATGGCTTCAGGTTGCGTTAGAATTAAAAGATCATTATTGCCGCGCAAATCCTTGCCGTGACCCTTGAACCGCACGCCGCGGAAATCGACTTCTTCGAAGTTATGCCGCTGAATCATCGTCCCCATCGCGCCATCAAGGATGAGGATGCGTTGCTGCGCCATTTCTTGAAGCAATTTTGTGATTTTTGGTCCGTGGTCGTGATCGAAACTCATGCGCTTACTTTCTCTTTTGCTGGCCGCACGCCAAGCAAATGACAGATGGCGAAGACCATGTCTGCCCGATTATTTGTATAAAAATGGAATTCCTCGACGCCAGAGCGCGCCAGACCCATTACTTGCTCGACAACGGTCGCCGCTGCGACAAGCGCGCGCGTTTGCGGATCATCATCCAAACCTTCAAACCGCTCCGCAACCCATAAAGGCACGCTTGCGCCAGCCTTCTGTGCGAAACCAGCAACCTGTTTAAAGTTTCGAATGGGCATTATGCCTGGAACAATTGGAATTTTGACGCCGCGCGCCCGCGCGCGGTCCAGAAACCGGAAGTAAATATCATTATCAAAAAAGAATTGCGTAATCGCCCGCGTCGCTCCGGCGTCTATTTTTGCCTCAAGAGCATCAAGATCCTGCATAATTGACGCGCTCTCAGGATGACCTTCGGGATAGGTCGAAACAGAGATTTCAAAATCATGCAGCTGCCGAATACCGCGCACGAGATCTGTCGAGCTTTTATAGCCATTGGGATGAGCGTTGAATTTTTCGCCGACCCCTGTTGGTGGATCGCCTCGAAGCGCAACAATATGGCGAACGCCGACGTCCCAATAGTCATGGACAATCTGATTTATCTCTTCGCGAGAGGCCGAGACGCAGGTCAAATGCGCAGCTGGTTTCATCTTTGTTTCACGCGCAATACGCGCAACAAGATGGTGCGTGCGTTCACGCGTCGTTCCGCCAGCACCATAAGTTACGGAGACAAAATGCGGCGATAAGGCCGCCAGACGATTAACGGTCTCCCATAATTGCGTTTCCATTTCTGGAGTCTTTGGCGGAAAAAATTCATAGGAAATATTAAACCGTTTTCCTGACGCGGTTGGGTGCAAGGCATTAAACATCACGCAATCTCATAGGTCGTCGTTGGCGAGGCGTCGGATATGATGCGTGGATCACGTGCGAGCCAGAGTGATACTGTTAACTTCGCGCCCTCATGCGCTTCAGGCGTGAGTTCTCGATGCAGAGTTGTTTCCAAACCCGATTGCTTCAACAGACTGGTTATTTCGTTTTCGGAGAAACCCAAGCGTCGATGCGCGTGTTTGTCGCGCAAGGCTTCCTCCTGATGTGGCGCAAAATCCACAACCAACAAGCGCCCACCCGGGGCCAACACGCGCGCAGCCTCACGCAACGCACGTGCTGGATCATCTAGATAATGCAATACTTGATGCATGATGGCGAGATCTGCAGAATTACGATCAATTGGGAGCGCATAAATGTCTCCCTGCCGCAATTGAATATTTTTCAAGCCTGTTTCTTCAAGACGTCCGCGCGCTACTGCAAGCATGGCCGATGAGAGATCAACGCCAATTGCGCGCTGTGAAAGCGGAGCAAATATCTCCAGCATACGTCCTGCGCCTGCGCCAAGATCAACAAGACAATTGACAGTCTTGTCGCCAATAGCCTCGCGCATTGCCTCTTCCACCAATGCTTCTGGGACATGTAGAGAGCGAATATCATTCCATTCTTTTGCATGAGCGGCAAAGTATCGCGCAGCGTTTTCAGCGCGTGCGTGACGAACGTCGGCTAATCTTGCGCTGTCTTCAGAAAGCACCTGGTCGCTTGGATCCAACCAATCGACGATATCGCGCGCCAAGGCGCCAACGCCTCTGGGCCGCGCAAGACGAAAAAACGCCCATGCGCCCTCCCGTCGACGCTCAACAAGACCAGCCTCTACGAGGAGTTTTAAATGACGCGACACCCGCGGTTGTGATTGGCCTAGGATTGTCACAACCTCGCTAACCGTCAATTCGCATTGCGCCAGCAGCGCCAGCAAACGTAGACGCGTTTCTTCTCCAGCCGCGTTCAAAGCGGCTATTGCGGGCTCCAGCCTGGCGCTTGTGCCGGGGGTGACCATTCAAGACCTCTAATTAAGATATAAAGATATCTATATACGTCGATTATAAAAGCTGCAAGTCATGACCCATCAGCGCACCATTTTCTATAGTTATTATCTTAAATTCAATTATTTAAAATGCTAACGCCGGCTTTTGACACATGTCTCCTTAAGCGCAATGACCGAACCAAAGCCTTCGTTGCTCTGGTTCGGTCAATCACAAAATCATCCCGCAATAAAAACCTAGGAGATACAGCCTACCGGTTCGAGGCTCCCTCATCGGCAACAACCTGAAGGAAGGTTTCCGCCGCTTCACGCCGCTCAAACACATGTGGTTGTAGACCGCGTTTGGAGAGCGCCTCTTTCATTTTTAGCCGCGCAAAAGCGCTCGTGGCGTATCGGGTAGTCGTTATGTAGTAATGCTTACTCATATATTCGATCATTTCAGCATAATCGTCATAAAGCGCTTCATTGATCTTCCAACCGTCATGATTAACGACAGAATTGACGCGCTTGCCGACCTTGTCTGAGGCTTCAACCAATGTCTTACGTAACTCATCGATGTCTTTTTTCGTACGTGCGTTCCAACCTTCTAGATTAACAAAAAGAATATTTCTCTCGGCATCATAGGTCACACGATCTGACATGTTCAGGTTGATGAGATCATTCAACAACCCCATTGGCTCATCAATAAATATCCGCTTATCCATCAATTGCGGTTCAACGATAATTGGCTTGAAGTCCATGAAAGGTAAAATATGTTTATCGATATCAATGCCAGGCGCAACCTCGATAAGTTCAAGGCCTTTTTCTTTTAACTCAAACACGCAACGCTCTGTGACGTAGAAAACTGGTTGTTTACGTTTTTGAGCAAATTTTCCTGAGAAGGTGATTTGTTCAACAAAGTTGAGGAATTTTTTATTGCGTCCTTCTTGCAGGATGACGACGTTGCCATTTTCAATTGCGACGCGTAAACCGCCATTGGTAAATGTGCCGGCAAAAACAACAAGACGCGCATTTTGACTAATATTGATGAAGCCGCCGCATCCATTTAACCGACCGCCAAATTTTGACGTATTGACGTTGCCCTGAACGTCTGCCTCCGCCATTCCAAGGCATGTCATATCCAGACCGCCGCCATCATAAAAATCAAATTGCTGGTTCTGCTGAATGATGCTGTCCGCATTTGTTGCTGCGCCAAAACTTGATCCCGATGCGAGCACGCCGCCAATAGCGCCTGCTTCTGTGGTCAAGGTAATATAGGGCGTTACTTTTTCTTCATTGGCGACGGCTGAAATACCCTCAGGCGCGCCAACGCCAAGATTAACAACGCCATTAGGCGGCAACTCAAAAGCAGCGCGACGTGCGATGATCTTGCGTTCGTCGAGCGGCATTTTTGCGAATTTTTCCACCGGCACGCGGATCTCGCCGGCCAATGCCGGATTATACATCACGCCGTAATTCATCCGATGCAATTCGGGTTCTTCTGCAACCACAACAGCTGACACAAGAACGCCGGGGACGTGAACGTCTTTGGGTTTAATCGATCCTTGCTCGACGATGCGTTCAACCTGAGCGATGACAAGCCCGCCGTTATTGCGCGCGGCCATTGCTTGAGCAAGATTATCGAGGACCAACGCCTCTTTCTCCATGCTAATATTGCCAGAAGGATCCGCGCTCGTGCCGCGAATGAAAGCGACGTCAATTTTCGTTGCAATATAAAACAGCCATTCTTCGCCTTGGATGTTATGATATTTGACCATGTCCTCCTGTGTGCGCTCATTAACCTTGCCACCGCCAAACCGCGGATCGACATAAGTGTAGAGACCGACTTTGGAAAACAGGCCCGGCTGACCGGAGGCGCAGGCGCGATAGAGTTGTGAAATAACGCCTTGAGGTAAATTATAACCGCAGATTTTTTCATCCTGCGCCGCTTGCGCGACTTTTGGCATGCGGCCGAAATTCGCCGCGATCACACGTCGCAACAGGCCTTCATGATAAAAACGTCCAGTCCCAAGCCCCTTGCTGTCGCCAGCGCCCGCCGTCATGATCAAAGTTAAATCGCGCGGGTGCTGGGTTTCAACATAGCGTTTCTCCAGCGCAGCATGGAGGGCTTCTGGAATACAGCTTTGGACAAAGCCCGTAGTTGTTACGACGTCATTGTCACGAATAAGCGCAATCGCCTCATCGGCGCTGATGACCTTATTATTCGCCATTTCCCTGATTTCCCCTGCCGGCTCCACTCTTGTCGGTGCGCCATTCTTGAGCGGCGCGTCCTCGGTGGATGTTAAGCTTAAATGACAATGACAACCCTAGAGATCACTAAGGGCTTGCGCAATAGCGGCAAACCGCCGCGATCTCTGCGCAGCAATCGCTTTCCCTAGTCGCCGCGATAGACGCAGCCTTCAAAACAACTATCACGAAAAATGCCTACCTCGGCTAAAGCTGGCAAAGTCGACGATAGGTCTCGCCAAATATAAACACATAAATTTTCAAGGGTCGGCTTTCCCAGATCCTCGAGATCATTGAGGAAGGAATGATCCAACTTGTCGCGTAAATGCGCGAGACGCGCGCCAAGCTTACCAAAATCCATAACCCATTGCTCTTCAGGCAGGCGAGGGCCTCGCAACGTTACGCGCACGCGAAATGAATGGCCATGCAAATTCCGATATTTGCCGCCATCCGCATGATCTGGGTCGACAAGCGCATGCGCCGCTTCGAAATAGAATTCGCGGTAGACCTCAAAATTCGACACCGTTACTTCACCCCAATCATTTTATGCGTCTGGACGGATAGCCGCCAACGCGGATGCGCCAGGCAATAGTCAATGGCCAGCTTCGTATTGCGCACAATTTCCGGCCCGTCCATGGGTTGAAGCAGAAAATGCTGAAAAGCCATGCCCTCAAAAGCCTCTGGCGGAGCGTCTGATTGCGGAAAAACCAGCTTTAACTCATCCCCAGTTGTCTGGAAAAGCCGGTTCGCGCCCTTAGGAGAAATACAGATCCAATCAACGCCCGCCAAAATGGGGAGAGTGCCATTGCT
>Ga0007854_10001382_pt1 | contig 15395 bp, 13 predicted proteins | sample CryBogCBH12Aug08_FD_60382 | JGI IMG/M metagenome (GOLD analysis project Ga0007854, IMG submission 60382) | Freshwater microbial communities from Crystal Bog, Wisconsin, USA - CBH12Aug08 | ecosystem: Environmental > Aquatic > Freshwater > Lake | place: Crystal Bog, Wisconsin, USA | collected...
GGTGGAATAGCATCTATTGGAATGATAATTATATTTATTATCTTCGGTGTCCAATTCTTTAGTCCCGATGGAAATTATATTCAAAAATCAAGTCCTATAGCATGGCCACCTACTATTAACTTTTGCCCAGATTTCTTATCATTAATGACAGTTGATGCTTCTGGTGGTCCTGTAATGGTATGTGTTGATACTGTTGGTGTTTCTACAAACAGTGCTTCTGGATTACAGCAATACAATCCTAACAATACAGTAACTGGTAGTGCTGGAGGTGTTCCAGCATCAAATCAACAATTTAATTTACATTTAGATATATCTGATGATAATGAACGGACAAATCAAATAGTAGCAGATTGTAATACATTAGGATTAACATTTGAAGGAATTTGGAACGGTATTAGTCAAACAAAAAATATAGTACCAAGACCTTGATAACTGCCTAAAGATTATAATAGGTTTTTTAGTAATGGCATTACAAGGTGATGCGTGTTTACATCCAGAAATTGAAGATAAAATAAAACAATGGATTAAAAAAAGAGATACAAACACTTATTCCGCAGTTTTATTATTGGGAAATCCTGGTGTAGGAAAAACAACAATTGCGCATAGAATTTTTAAACAATCAAATTTAAAAACAATAGAATTTAATGCGAGTCAAACAAGAAGTGGTGCTTCATTTCGGAAAACCATTTTACCATTATTACGAGAAGGTGGAATTCTACAAATGATGGAATGTGGTTCAAAAGGAGGCATAGGAATCCTATTAGATGAAATTGATGGATTAAGTAATTCTGAAAGAGGAGGATTATCAGAATTACTTCTATATTTAAAATGTGAAGAATGTAAATCTGGAAGACCACTTATATTAATTAGTAATAGTTTAGATTCAAGAGTATTACAACAAATTGCTAAATTATGTTTAACTTTTAAAGTTGGTCCTCCTTCTAAGGAAGCTATATATAATTGGCTAGGAGTTACTCCACCAGAAACGTATAATGGTGATTTACGTGTATTACAAAGACAAATTGATAATCTTGAAATCATTAAAGAAGAAATAGATATTCCAGAAGGTGTAAAACCAATCGCATGGTGGGCTTTATGGGAAGAATGGGATCCTATGTTAGATATTGATATTGAAAATAATGAAGGTAATTTATCAAGTCTTATTAGTTTAGAAAATATACCAGAAAGAATTAAAGCAAGTATGGGTAATAACTATGAAGCATGGAAACAATATACTTCTTTATTTAAATCATATTATAATAGTGATGAAGGAGATTTCTGGGCATTTTTCTATCAATGCTGGAATATACTACCATTAAGTCTCCAACTAAAACTTAAAAATATTAGCTTACGCCTTAATGAAGAACTTCCAATTAAGAAAGGTGCTAAAATTCCAACATATGAAGATTTAGATTATACTCCAGTATTAACAAAACAAAGTGCAATGTTTAATGCTTGGAAACTATTATGTGAGATTTCAAACGAATACAAAGTTCCTATTCGTTTAACACCTATGTATGCGTATATGAAAATAAAAGAAGGAAATCTTAAACCTGATAAAATAAAACGATATGAAGCTATTTCTCTAGAAAATATGTTTAAAAATATAAATACATCAAGTACTTGAAATTAGTTATTGCTCATTAGGATATAATAATTTCATAAAATATAATTCTTTATCTCTTCCTACACGATACGCACGACCTAAAATCTGTTTTTCTTCTTCATGAGTCATACTATGAAGCAAAATAACATGACTAGCTTCAGTAATATTTAATCCAGCACCCATTTGAATAGTATTCATTAATAATACATTGACTTTTCCTTCCTTAAAATTATTTAACATAGAAGCAATCATATCTTTAGAACCTTTTAATTCTTTTGCTACTAAATTCTTAGATTTACATGTATCTAGAATCTCAATAAAAGAATTATCATAACGACTAAATACTAAGAATTTTCCATTAGGATTTTTTTCTATTATTTCAAATAATGTATCAATTTTCTTTTTTGGCTCATTCGGATCGACTTCCTGATTTGTATTGTCTACAATAATATTTTCTAGTGCAATTTTTTTTAATGAAGAAGCATTCATATCTCTTCTACACAAAGGACATGATGGATTTCTACTCAAACTCTGAAGAATACAATTTCCACAAAAAACTCTAGAACAACAATTTGTTAAGACTGCTTCATTTGGTTCATCAAAACATATAGGACATACATCTTCTTTGTAATTCTCTATTCTTTCTTTCAAACTATGTATTTGTTCTTTCAAATGGTCAATTTTTTCTTTTAGATTTTTTAATGCTTGTTCCTTAATTTGTGGAGAACTATATTCAAGAATTTGTTTAAATTCATATGTTTTTTCTAATCTATCAAGTTCTTTTTGTTTATTTTCACTAACCGCTTCAATCAATGAAGAATTACTTTCTGTTTTTACACCAAGTTGGTCTAGAGCTGATTTTACATCACCCGCATTTAATAATTGTCTTATATTTGAATTAATAACATCATGTACAAGTCTATGTGATAAAGATGGTTTACATATAATAACTTGAGAATATAGTTGTGGTAAAGATATTGATTGATTAATAAAATCTAGTGAGCAACGAATTACTGCATAACCTCTCATGGGATGAGATGAATTTATTATTTCATTTAAAAATTTATTAGAACGAGTATATATTCGTAAATAATATGATTGATAACTATTATTTAAATTTTTAATTAAATAATTTACCATTTCATTTGATACATTATGATTATTTTTAAAAATTTCAAAACTATTTGTTCCAATATAAATACCATACATTGATGGAAATAATAAGTTTGTAAAACTCGCAGTAATTAACCATACAAAGTTTGTTGGAAGATTCTGACGAATACTACTACTTGTAATTTCTATTGTATCTGCTTCATCTATATAAATTCTATTCCATAACAAATTTAATTCTTGTGAACGTAAATATAAATCTTTAAATAATGTATTACTTACTAATGTAATTTCTGCTTCTTGAACTTGTTTCATAAAAGATTCACTCGATACATTTTTTCTTGTTTTTAAAAATAATGCCTTTAGAGTTGTTTTTGTTGCTATTTCATCACTCCATTGACGAAATAATGTATGAGGAACAACTACTAAACATCCAACATTTGATATATCATGTATCACTTGTTTTTCTAAACTATAAAATACTTTATTACTCTGATTATTAAAATAAGTAAAATCATTTGTTTTTCTCTCGTTATTTAGCCGCGCAATATGTCCCAATACCATAAATGTTTTTCCAACACCAACAGAATCACCTAAAATACCATATTTAGAATACAATATACTATTCTCAACATGTTTTCCTTTTAGGAAACTATGTTCATAATCAATCATACGCTCAATAACAACATTTTGATGTCTTCGTAATGGAACTTTTATATTTGGTATAGTATTATAGTTTATACTCGCATCATCTTCTAATGAATTTGAATATACCTGATGTAAAACTTTTAATCCTTCCATATTTTTATTCTTTTTATTATATTCAAAATCCGTTTAGGCTTTTAGGCACTACTATAAAATTCTCGTAACTTAGAATCCTTAATAAAATCTTTTATTTTCATAGCTGTTTTTTTAATAAAAGGATTATCTTGTTCTCTAAGTTTTTTCTTATCAAACGTATTTTCACTATGACTTAATACTAACATTACCTTCATTGGATTTAATTGAATCATAGGGTTTTTATAATTATCAAGAAATGATTTTTCTTCCGCATGTGTCACGCTTTCATCATACATATGAGTGTTCGCGTATGATTTTAACCATGCCATTGTTCCATTTGTAGCATGATTATTGTTATAAGGTCCTAACTTATAAATTGTTTTAATATCAGTATAATACATATAGATTTCAGAAGCACCTGCTAACTCCACGCCAGGTCTTGAACGCAACATATGAACTGTATGAGCAACTCTTTCTGGAAAATAGAAATCATCATCATCCATGGCAATGATAATATCACCTTTAGCTTCTTTATTTAAACGATTTCTTTTAGCACCAATATTTTGTTTCTCTTCTTCATGAATATAACGAATATTAGGAATGTTTAGATTTATAAATAAATCTCCTACTGGATCTGTTCCATCATCCAATACAATCCATTCCATATGTTCTTTAGAATATGATTGTGATTTATAACATTCAATTAAATAAGGAATAAATCTACGTCTATTAAATGTTGGTGTAATAACACTTACAAATGGATTATTAGGAAGACCCTTTACCTTAGTCTTAGTATCTGCCATCTCTTTATAATAAAATAAGTTATAGTTTATACCCTTTTATTTATAGAAATGAAGGGAGGGATGGTAAAGAAGGCATTGATGGTAGAGATGGTAGAGATGGTAGAGATGGTAGAGATGGTAAAGAAGGCATTGATGGCATATTAGTTGTTTGAGTTACAGGATTCGAAAATGATGATGAATTAGAAGGATTTGAATTTGTAGAGGGAGCAACTATATTTGTAGTTTGTGTTCCAGTTCCTGTTACTAAAGATGTTGAACTAAAATTAGAGATTTTTGTTCCAATAATATCTGTATATACAAAAGGAAATAAAAATAAATTCATGAAAGGATTATTTGAATATCCCTTATGCAATGGAGCCCATAAGGCATAAAATAGTTTTTTCTTATTAAAAAAATTAATAAGACCTTGTATAATTGCAATTGGGAATAATATAAATCCATAAATCATATAATATATTCTATACGCCAGTGGTTTATCTATATTCGCATTTGATGCTAATGATGAACCTAAAAAAGCTAAAAATATTACTACCGCAAATATAATAATATACATTGTTGTTGAAAATACAGTTGTAAAAAATTGATTAATATCATATCCCGCTTCTCCAATAGGGTTTGTTGATGGTGGAGGTGGTGGAGCAGCTCCTTCCGCTTGAGCTTGCGCTAATAGTGTTTGATATTGTTGATTAATACTATCATTTGCAGAAGCAATTTGGCTTGGAGTCATAGATTGAGCATTTGATAATACTGATTGTGATGCTGTTTGTAAACCATTTAAAGCATTTACAGTTGCCGAACTAACTCCGGGTATTGATGTTATTGCTGCACCTAGACCTCCTCCTAATCCAGCCACTGTTGTTCCTAAATTTGTTATACCAGTTGATACATTTTGATTATAGAGAGAGGTAAGTGCGTCAGCTGCTGGGTCATACGTTGCCTTTAAAACTGTATTATTAAACCAATTTGAAAGTAAGTTTAAAAAACTCATACTACTTTTACTATTTTATATTTTAATTCAATATAATTATTCATATGATATTATTATATTCCATTTTTGATTTATTATTTTATCCCAACCATCATAATATAAATAAAATACACATGTTAATGCTTCTGGTAAAATAATTTTATTATTTATAATATCTTGAATAAAATCTCCAATAAGTTTATACCGGGTTTTTATATTCTCTGGTTTTTTATTTGAACTATAATCATCAGGATTGAAACGGATAAAATAGACTGGAGTTCCTCCAAAACTCTGAGATATATTTACCATACGTGTTTGTTCACATTCACAATTTCTATCCTTATGTTGATTTTCATCGCATTCAATAATTAATATTTTATCTTCAAGTTCAAATACTCTGTCAGGTCTTTCTTTGCCGCATTCACCATTATTAATAATGGTATCTGTTGAAGAACCTTTTAAATTTCTAGCATTAAGATAATCCATTAAAGCATAACTTTTTTCCACTATACCGCAAAACGCTTTCCTCCGCATCCAGATACAACCTCAAAAAAGTTATAACTTTCTACATACAAATATAAATTATATGTATATGTCGTATTTGGTGGGAGAGGATATACATCAACTTCTACTTGAAAATTCTTAATGCGAGAAGTATTAATAGAACCAGCGGGTTGAGTTGTGGGTGAATGAAGAGCAAAGCTATAAACCGGAATTAAATCTTCAGAATCTCCAGTCAAATAACGGAATGGAGTAATTCTTGTAAAAAAATCTACTGGTTTTTCTTGCTGAATTTCATTACCATCCGCTAATACTCTTAAGTTTCGTATTGAATCTATTTGACCTTGTGGTAAAAGAAGACCAGAAGAGTTATAGTTTGATAAATAAGTTGTTACATTTGGGGTAGGATTAAATGGTGGTTTAGGATAATTAAACCAATTTGTTAAATTCGCAAAATCATTCCTATAAGTTGTATCAGAACGTCTTGTAATAAATAATAATCTTGATACTGGGTTATGACATTCAACATCTAAAAGTTGTCTATTATAAAGACCTAAAAATGGAAATTGCTGAACTTCTTGATATAAATAAGATAAGGGAGAACTTGAAAAAACACGCCTATCATTATCGGTTAAATATATATATGTAGTTTGAAGTCTTGGATATAATGACCAATTATTAAAATTAGGTTTTGAATAACCAATATCAACTAAGAAATTATTCATTGTAACACCAGAAATATCTGGTAAATTGGCATAAATAGGAGTATTATTATAAATACTATTTGAATCTGAATTTACATAATATCCTGGAGCAACTCTAAATCCTGAAGCATCAAGAGTTGAATATAATTGCTGAATTGGATTCAATGTTAGTTGAATTTCACAATCATGGTACTGGAGTCCTAATAATGGTAAACTTTGAGCTGTATTTTCTGTAAACCAGAATGGTAGCGGAACATGGATATCACGGCCAAAAATAGAGGGTCTATTGAGTTGAGCTACGCTATTAGAAGTTGCTACAGAATTTGATAATACAGTTGGATATCCTTGATTATATAATCCACCAGCATATAATCCATCAGCTGGATTATTTAATTCTGGAATATCACCAACTAAATTCTTCCATTTTTGTAATTTATCTTTATCATAATCTAAAAGAGCACGACTCATAATATAAGTTCCATCAAATTCTTGAATCTTTTGACCACCAACAAAGAAGGCAGCATTTTGAATAAGTGCTGCTCCTAAATATCGTGCCCATTGAAATTCATTTTGTATATTAAGACTTCCCGTTGGAGTAACATATTTACTATAAATATCTGGAATTCTAAAGGTAAAATACATATCAGAGACTAAATCAGCAATACGCTGAATCTTATATCGTAATCGTATAGTTTGGTCATATGATAATTCTTGAGGTCCTTCAAGAGCCGTTGTTACATTTTCCATAGAAAAATGGGAATAACGACGAAATGCTTTATAAAAATATGTCATTTGTGGATTTCCACTCAATAGAATATTTTGCTGTCCATATGAGACTAAAGTTAATAATCCACCACCGGTCATCTGATTATAAATCAGATGGATAATCCCTTAAATGCTTTGTAATTAAGTCCCTTAAATGCTTTGTAATTAAGTCCCTTAAATGCTTTCTAATTAAATGCTTTGTAATTGAAATCTTCATTGAGTATACCATTCAGAAGATAAATATGGAGGTGTTTCAGTAGAAGATACTGTTTTTACTACTGTAGAAGGTCCTGTAGAATATAATTCTTGAATCTCATTATAAGATATTGCATACCGGGTATACACTAAATTACTTATCTTTCCATTGAATGAACCTTGATAAGCGACAACTCTATTATTTGGAATATTCACTGTTTTTGTTACATTATTAAAAATATTAATATTACCATAATTTGAATATGGTAGACTACTTTCAAAAGAAAGTTTATTTACCATTTTTCCATTAATATGAATTTCTAAAGCAGTCTTTTGAAAGTTTAATACAACATGAAACCATTTATTTAATGGAATATTCTCAATATCAATATGATTATATGGATCTACATAACTACTATATACAATTCTCATTGTATTTGTATCGCCTTTAATAAATACGCCGGGCGCCATCAATGGCCAAGGATTATTATCATAACCTTTATAAAAAACATTACGTAATACATCAGAACCATTCATTGTAGTTTCATTTACAGCTATCCAAAAACTATAAGCAAATTCTATACCTGTTCTTTCATTATCAGATGCTAATATTGGTTTCGCATCAGGATATGTATTTATATCTTGTTGAATTATAAGTTGGCTATCATCAGATAATGCTGTATAAGGTAGTATATTAACATAACGATTCTGAACAGTTTGAGACATATTAAATACAGATTGAACAACATAAAAAGCAGTACCCGTGAGTATTACGATTCCTACTCCAAGTCCTATTTCACCGGGAAAATTTGGTCCTTCCATTTCTTACTATCTAACCGGTAAAAATATATTTAATAAATGAAACAGGGTCATTACCAGGACTAGAACCGGTTGGGCCTGCTATATATGTTTTATAGATATCATCAGGGTTCAAAGCACTATTGAATATCTGTAATCTAGAAAAATAACCATCAAATCCTGTCATATGTCTTCCATTTGAATCAGTTGTATTTCCTTGTAAATAACGTAAAGCAACACCCGTTTGGTCTACTTTATAATAATTTGCATATACACATGTCTTTACAAGTTTGCCATCTAAATAAATATCTAATGTTTTACTATTCATTACTACACATACATTTACCCATTTTTGCATTGCTATATCTTGAATATCACATGTGTTGCTACTAGAAATTAAACTATTTTCATCCATTTGCATAGGTTTAAAAAATTGTGTAATATCTGAAGTAAATAAACTATTATCTTTCATATTATTTATTAAATTTGTATCAGTGACAGTTTGATAAGAAATAACTTGACCAGAGCAATCTCCAGTAGATGGATCTATTGTTCCAGAGCAATCCGTTAATGCTATCTGTGTATTGCCACTAGGAACAATATTATTTGTTGGAAGAGTATGAGTTCTAACTAATAATGATGGTTTAGTGGAACCTAAAGCAATTAATATTGTTGAAAAATTAGTAGAACCTGAACCACTGGCATTCGCTGGATAAATTTCTAATAAATGTTTTCTGGTTCCTTGAAGATATGTATAACCAGAAATATATATCCAAAAATTCATTGTAAATTCACCACCATCTCTTATTGGAGGAATTGATACATTATACTTTGCATTTGCTGGATCATTTGCCACAACTTGTGATGATAATATTATATTTGTTTGTAGATTAGAACCTCCATATAAAAATTTATATATAAAATATATAAATATACATACAGCAACAATTGTAAATAAATAAATCATTATATTAAGACCAAATCTTCGTACACCTTCATGTCTTACTGGATTTATATTTCTTCTAATATTTTCTACAACTGATTCCATCTACTCTATTTAAGCATTAAAAGAAGTCAAGCCATTTGTGAAGACCATTCATAATATGGTTTTGCTGAATTTACAGAAGGTGAAGATATACAATCAGAACCGGCACATAATGATGGAAGTTGTGGTAATCCAGAAAGACCTCCATTAATTCTGTCTAACGAAATAATTCCAAAAGAAGATGTCGAGTTACCGGGATTTACATCAAATAATGGAGAACCTCTTGTTGTCACATTATTTTCATATTGATTTTTAATAGATATTGCTGACATTGTATAAGGATATAAATTAAAAAAACCACATGAACCATCAACTTTTGAATCACCAACATTAATTCCTTGATATAAATTATTAGGATATAATATTGATGATGTATATTTTGATAAAACTAATGTATCATTATAATATATATCATAACGTCTTCCAGAACGATTTATAGTTATCATAATCCATTTATTAAATGGTAATGGGGGTAATACAAATGTTTCTATATAGATAAAACTTGATGTATCTGATATTGAATTACCAGAAGCATCATATGGATATTCCTCCGCATTACCAGAAGCATCATTGCCTGATGATTGTGTTTTAATTGTTAATTGAACGGATGCTTTTCCTTGACGACTTGCGTCGGGTGCACCAAGAGCTTCCAATACAATAATTTCATTTATATTCATTAATTGAATATATCCCTTGTGATAGCATGATGAACAATTTGTTCCAACACATGAACATAATTCATAACGACCAGTACTACAATTTGGCAATGATGGATCACTGCTTCCTCCCGTAGTGCTACTACATGGTGTAGCTATACCAGTTTTTTTAAGATTTTCTAAATAAAAGAATCCTTGAATACACGCATCATTACTATTTTGAAATGTATTTGAATTAAATATATTTGTTGAATTATTTAAATTATAAGGACCTTTATTTTGAACACTTACTGATGTAATTGGCATTGGAATGAATGTTAATATTAATAAGGCTATAATTATTAGTATTAAAATTATATATATATATATTTCTATACTTAATCCCATCTACATTATTTACTGAAAAAAGGAAGCTGATTTTGTAGTTGGTACCAAATTTCTAAGCTGAGTTGTAGTAATAATATTATCAAAATACATAACATTCGCAATTTTAACTGTATTTTGAAGAAATCCTAGTGGACCAAACATACTTGGATTGCCAGTAGGTGTATTAAGAGTATGTTTAGGTGTATAAGTGTATTTTAATTGATAATCTTTATAGATTTCAACAAAATTTTGACTTATAATACATGTTATAGTAAATGGTTGATTAATTGGAATATTTTCTATAGTTGGTAGAAGTTCTAAATTTAGATTTCCAGAATTCATTGTTATAACTCCAACTTTCAAATCATTTTTTACAGGATCTATATATACAATAAAACTAGAATTAGAAAATTTACTTAATATATCTGTTTGAGCAACTGTTAATATTCTAGGAAATGGCTCATCTGTACCTCTATATTCTACTAAATCTGTATTATTATGAACATTTGCTGGAGTATTCGTAGTGCTTCCAAAATATAAGACCACACGAGGAACATCAGTTGATAAATATGTATTCTGAACAAAACAATCAAATGATACAGAAAATTTATTATAATTAAATTGAGTAATTGTATTAAAATTCATTGCCGTATCTGCTGGGCATACACGTGTAGAGTATAATAATTGGTTATTTATAGTAGTATCAGTATTTGGTTTTGCTGCTACAGTTGTAACTCCAGAAACAAATGGTAAAATAGGTGTTACATAAGCATTTATAGCAAGTATAATTAAAAATAAAATAAAACAAACTATACTTGTATAAAATAATATTGAAACTCCTAATTTTATCGGTGAAGAAGGTGCTTCCATCTAAATATCTTCTTTCTTCTTTTTTAGAGTCCTATTATACTTCTTCAAATCACCTTTCTTTGTATCGAATCCAATACGTTTGTAATACTTTTTTGCTTCAGTTGCTTTACAATCTATTAATCCTTCACGTAAATAACATACAAATGATATACGAGTGAATTTCTTTTCACCTCCTAATGTGCCGGTAGATGCGTCTTCAAAATGAATCTTTGGTAAAGATTTATTATATTGTTTATCAGATTCTGATTCTTTCATTTCTGTATTTCCATGAAATTCATGAACATTCATCGCTAAATAGTCCCCAGTTCTTACATTAAATCCAATTCTATATCGGGGAAAAATTGTATAACCTCCAGAGTATTTACCACGTTCAATAGCAGATAGATTACCAAATCCTTCTTTAAAATCACCAGCATCTACATGTAAAGCTGTTCTGAAATTACGATTTATTGTAACTGAAGAAAATGCCGTATCATCAATTTTAAAAGATGGTTGTTTATTTGCCCTAGTTAATTGTTTTTTATATGCACTAGGTGTTAAAGTTTTGAAACATTTATCTAAAAATTTAATAAAAGGAATACCCTTTTGAAAATTCTCAAAATATCTTTGAGTATATGATGTTAATCTACAAGGAAGTTTCATAAATGGTGTTTCTTCAAAATATCCTAATACACTACTAAAGACTAAATTATTCACACGCATTTTAGACAATTTACCATCTTGCATATATCGTGTTGACCATCCTTTAATTTCTACTGGTTTTCTCTTTTTCCAGTATGTCCCATGTTTCGCAATAGGACCCGCAGCCGCACCACGATTTCTAGAAGTTGCTGCTGTTTCATAGAAAGATTCCCAACCAGTTTCAATAACATCTTTTGGTATAACATTTTTACGAAACTTTGCTAACAGTTCTTCTTTACCATCTGCCAACTCTACATATATATCCACATCTTCATTATATATTTTATCAGCATTTTTTTCTGTTAAATATGTTCCTTCTAGAGCTTCTATTTCTTCATTACTGAGTTTGGCTTTCACAACAACTTTTTTTACATCTTTTTTAATTGTTTTTGTAGCCTCTTTTGGTATTTGTACTCCTTCAAATAAATCTTCTTTAGAAAGATTATTCTTTGTTGCTTTCTCTTTTTTAGAATCTACCATCTACTCTTTCTTGGAAAAGAAATATATAGCAAGGCCTACTGTAAATACTAATCCCCCTCCTATGAACCCACCTTTTATCATGGATCTAAAATCAATTTCATCTAACATTTCAGAAGTTATCATTGGAGATACTTCTCTTGCTCCAAGTCTCTTAATATAATATAATGCTTCTAACTCTGTCATCGTAGGCTTATTTAATGTTTTATTTACTTCATTATGTAAGACGACAGTCCATTTGAATAAATCTTCTTTTCTATCTAAATGAGGAGTAATCGGGTTTTTGGCTAAATGTTCTTTTAAATGTGTTCTACATATCGGGCATGGTAATAGGAATTGTAAAGATTCAAAATAATCCTTTGCTGCTTTTTTATCAGCATACGATGGTTGTTTCGGGTATGCTAATGCTATTATGTGGATTACATTCCAGAAAACTGGACCCCATGTCTGAGGTCTAAGAATCATTATACTTACTCTTACTATCTATTTTATTTTAGGTCTAAACATTCCACGCAAATAATACATAGCAATAGAAAATGATTAAAGTCCCACAAATACATAAAAAAACAATATTCTGTACGAATTGTGGTCAACATGGACATTATGTAAAAGCATGCATAGCACCAGTTACTAGTTTTGGATGTATAGTAGTAAATCTACCATCTGGATTTGACCAAGCAAAAGAATTATTAAAAAATGATAAATCTGTATCTGGATTTGAAAATGTTTTAAAAGATTTAAAATTCTTGATGATTCAACGTAGAGATAGTTTAGGATTTATTGAAATTCTACGTGGTAAATATAAAATAACAGATTTAGAATATATTAAATATCATCTTTCCATAATGACAAAAGATGAACATAAAAAAATTCTTACACAAGATTTTGATATATTATGGAATAATTTATGGGGGACTCCAAGGGAACAATCTCATAATTATAAAAATGATAGAGAACAAGCAAAATTAAAATTTGAAACTTTAAAAAATGATGGAATTTTAAAAGATATAATTGAGAATATTAAAGAACCTTGGACTTCTCCAGAATGGGGATTTCCAAAAGGAAGAAGAGATCCTAGAGAAACAGATTTACAATGTGCTTTACGTGAATTAAAAGAAGAAACTGGCATTCATGAAAATGATGTTATTTTCATTAAAAATTTAGAACCTATTCATGAAACATTTTTTGGAAGTAATCATATTCATTATTGTCATAAATATTTTATATTTGTATATAATTCTAATAAAGAATTATATTATGATAAAAATAATTTCCATATGGTTCAAGAAATTGGTAGTCTTGAATGGTATACTTCAGAAGAATGTTTTAATAAAATAAGACCAGAGAATATTGAAAAGAAAGAAGTGTTGCTACGGACAATTAGTTTATTACGAAATTATTGCCCTTTAAAAATGGGATAATGAAATAGATGGCTACCAATAAAGAAGAATTATTGGAACAATGGTTGGTTGAAACAGATAGTTCTCGTAGAGAACTTCTATTAAAAGAATTAGAAGCAAGAAATTTAATTCCTGATGATACTGACTATGAAACTGAATATGGTTTATATCCTGACGTAGATGATGAAAATTTTCTAATGAAACTATTTCATAAACGTGAATTTGCTGAAAATAAATATGAGTCTATTGAGGACTTAGCAACTTGTAGTGGTAGTGTAGAATTTGAATTAAGTCCAGTCCAAAGATTTGTTCGTAACTTCTTATCTGGTAAAACACCTTATAATTCTGCTCTTCTATATCATGGTGTCGGTGTCGGAAAAACATGCTCTGCCATTAGTATAGCAGAAGCTAATTTATATATATATCCAAAGAATAAAGTATTTATAATAGCACCGCCTAATATTCAACCAAATTTTTTAAGAACTATATTTGATATTAATAATGTTATTATTTCGGATGATGATAATTTACCAAATATTCATAATGGCTGTACTGGTAACTTATACTTACAGTTATCTGGGACAGAATTTGAGAAAGATATAAAAGTAATTGAACGAAAAGTAAAATCTCTTATTAAAAGTCGTTATGAATTTATGGGTTATATACAATTAGCAAGTTATATTGAAAGAGTAGTATCCAAAAACGCTTCAATAATAAAAGATCCTGAAAGAAGACGTATAGAAGAAATAAAAGTAATACGTAAAGAATTTTCTGGAATAACTATGATTATTGATGAAGCACATAATCTTCGTGATATTCCGGGTGAAAGTGATGATGATAATCTTGATGCGCCTGGTGGTGATGTGGAACTAAGTGATTCAGCACAAGGTAAAAAATTAACACCTAGTTTAACAAGAGTTGTATCATATGCAAATAATATGAAACTTGTATTTTTAACAGCAACACCTATGTATAATAATTATTTAGAAATTATATTTTTATTAAACTTATTATTATTGAATGATAAAAGAGCAACTATAAAACCTAATGATATTTTTAATAATAAAGGCGATTTTACTAAAGAAGGTAGAAAAATATTTGGAAAAGTTGTTATGGCATATGTAAGTTATATGCGTGGTGAAACTCCTATTTCATTTCCTATTCGTTTAAATCCAGTAAATGCTCCCACATTGAAAGCGTGGCCAAGCAATGATCCTAATGGAACAGAACTTAAATTAACAGAGATGGAGCTAGAAAGATTAAATCATTTACCTTTAGTTCCTGTTGTATATAGAGAAGATACAAGAGCTGACTATATTAAAATTATAAATGAAGCTGTTACTGAAAGTGGTTTAGGAATTAAAAGTGTTGATACATTAGTTCAATCTGGTAATTTTATTTTTCCGGAAGTTGGTGATTCCTTAGATTCAAGAATTCGTGAAACTGGATTTGATAATGTATTTGATGATAGAACACATAGTTTAAAAAATCTTACAAGATTTACTTCTAAAATAGGTCCTCCAACATGGTTACGAGAAGATAATTTAGGAAATTATTCTCCAAAATCTGCTTTTATTATTAAAAGAATTCGTTCTACAACTGGACCAGTCTTTGTATATAGTCGTTTTATTAAATCGGGTGCTTTACCATTTGCTTTAGCTCTAGAAGCAA
>Ga0007854_10001386_pt1 | contig 15383 bp, 16 predicted proteins | sample CryBogCBH12Aug08_FD_60382 | JGI IMG/M metagenome (GOLD analysis project Ga0007854, IMG submission 60382) | Freshwater microbial communities from Crystal Bog, Wisconsin, USA - CBH12Aug08 | ecosystem: Environmental > Aquatic > Freshwater > Lake | place: Crystal Bog, Wisconsin, USA | collected...
TGACCAATCTGCGCGACATTGAACAAAGCAACGAAAGCGTCCGGCAGAATCAGGCGCAATTTGAGACCTCCGAAGGTCTGTCGCTGGCGTTGTTCAATGACCATGCAACCACTACCGCGCGTCAAAAAGACCTCTTTGGCAACATTGCCAGCATGCGCGACGCGACCCAGCCCGCCATCGATCGGATGGTTGCGCTGGCACTGAGCGGAAAGCGTGAGGAAGCCAGCCAGTTAATGATGCTCTCGATTGCCCAACCGCGTGCGGCGCGTAACGGCCTGTTGTCCGACCTCGCCAGTCTGGGGGACCAGTTAAACGACGCCGTTGCGCAGGACGCACACCAACATTACCAGACAGCTTTGGTAACGACCCTCCTGCTGTTGGTTGTATCGGTGCTGCTCGGTGCTGCAGCGGCCTGGTGGGTTGTCAAATCCATCATCAGTCCCATTTCCTATGCAGTACAGGTTACACAGGAAATCGCGCAGGGAAATCTCACCACACAGATCGATACCAACAGCACCGATGAAACCGGTCAATTGCTGATTTCGCTGCAGCGCATGCAGGCTTCGCTTGGAAAAATTGTCAATCAGGTGCGCCGCGGGTCTGAAGGCGTGGCCAATGCGAGCGGCGAAATCGAACTGGGCAACCAGGATTTGTCCGGGCGTACCGAGGCACAGGCAAGCGCTTTGCAGCAGACCGCCGCCTCGATGGACCAGCTCAACGCTACGGTGCACCAGAACGCCGAATCGGCAAATCAGGCCAATCAGCTCGCCATGAGTGCCTCCAACGTGGCCATCAAAGGAGGCGAGGTCGTCAGTCAGGTGGTGCAGACGATGAAGGGAATCAACGACTCGTCGCGCAAGATTGCCGACATCATCAGCGTGATCGACGGCATTGCCTTTCAGACCAATATCCTGGCACTCAACGCCGCAGTAGAGGCCGCGCGGGCCGGCGAGCAAGGGCGCGGTTTTGCTGTCGTGGCGTCCGAGGTGCGCAGTCTGGCGGGTCGGTCTGCGCAAGCGGCGAAAGAAATCAAATCGCTGATTCACGCCAGTGTGGAGCGTGTTGAACAAGGCACCAATCTGGTCGATCAGGCCGGTGTCACCATGACCGAAGTCGTGGCGTCCATCAAACATGTGACCGATATCGTGGGTGAAATCAGCGCAGCCAGCAACGAGCAGGCAACCGGCGTCGCGCAGATTGGTGAATCCGTGACCCGCATGGACCAGGCAACGCAGCAAAATGCAGCGTTGGTGGAGCAGATGGCCGCCGCTGCCAGCAGCCTGAAGTCGCAGGCCCACGATCTGGTGCAGGTTGTGGCCTCATTTCAGCTGGCTCCGGAGCCCATGCAGGCGCGCCCGGCAACCGCGTCATCGATATCGTCCACAGCTCCAGCTTCCACGTCTTCTTCTGCCGCATCCAGGTCGGCCGCTGCCGCGCCTTTGAAAATGCGTACAAAAACGGTGGTTCGTGCAAACCCTCCGCATGTCAAATCATTTGTCAACGGCGAACGTCGCACGTTGGGCACCCGCCAGCTGTCTGTCAAAACCACCAACCATCGCAAAGCTGGCAATGCGGACGCCGCGGCGCATTCTGGCGCCTCAAATGGAACAGATTCGCATGACGCGGGAATTCCCAGATGGATCGCTCTTGCCACGGCGACCGACAACGCGGAAGAAGCATCTGCGAGCACCAGCCCACGGCCCTCAACCATAGCCACCGCCACGTTGACGGACACCCATAAGGACTCGGGCTGGGAGACTTTTTAATGCCCGCCTTTTAACAGCCTCTTACACGACTATTACCCGGCTATTACCCGGCTATTACCCGGCTATTACCCAGCGATTACCTGGCTATTTCCCGCCTATTACCCCCAATTGGCCGGAGCAAAATCGGAGGGCAACAAAAGATGCACAGCCAGCAAATAATACGTTACTGTTTGCCTGTTGATGGTTTGTGCCGTACACCATGCCCCCTCGCAAAAAGTTGCTGGACAAAGAGCAGCAGACGCTGATTGAAGCGCAATTGCCGCGCGTACGGCAAATTGCCCAGGGGCTGGCGCGCAAACTTCCTGCGAGCGTTGACCGCGCAGACCTCGAACAGGACGGCATGCTCGGTCTCATGGAAGCCCTGCTGCGCTGGAGTCGAGCCACCACCGGCGACCATTTTCAGAATTATGTGGCCCTGCGTGCGACCGGGGCCATGCTCGACGGCCTGCGCGCGCGTGACCACGGGATGCGTCAGGTTCGGGCCAAAATGCGCAAGGTAGAACTCGCCATACAACATCTGGAACACAGCCTGGGGCGGGCCGCTCGTGCGCAGGAAATTGCACAGACTCTGGATATGTCGCTGGACGCTTATCAGCAGCTTTTGCAGGACGTCGATGGCTATATGCTGATTTCGCTCGAGGACCTCGGCGGCGGCGATGCGCAATCCTATTTTCTGCGTTGCGCCAGCGAGCACAGTGATCCGTTGGCCGTGCTGGAGCGTAAGGCCCTCAAGATTGCCTTGTCCAACGCCATAGTGAGCTTGCCTCAACCCATGCAGCGGGTTTTAAAACTCTATTACTCCGATGGTTTGAAGATGCATGCCATTGCCGTCTCGATGGAGCTGACCGAAGCACGTATTTCGCAACTGCACACGCAGGCAATTGCCCACCTGCGCGCCGCTATGCCGGACGGCGACATCGCGCAGCTGCTCAAGCCCCGCGCTCGGGAGCGTCGCTGAGCTGGGCATAGAATAGACGCCCATGTCATCCCATTTTCCCCTTGCCACCGAAGCTGCCGATAGTGCTGACGATGCAGTCAGCACGCACGACACCACCCGCATTGACGACACGCGTATTCGTGCTGTCAGGCCCCTGATCACACCAGCCCTGCTGCAGGAGCAGTTACCGGTACCAGACCAGGCTCTTACGCTGGTGGAACATAGCCGCAATGCAATATCCCGTTTGTTGCAGGGTAAGGACGACCGCCTGCTGGTAATTGTGGGGCCTTGCTCTATTCACGACCATGATCAGGCCCTGGAATACGCGTGTGCGTTACACAAATTGGCCCATGAAATGCAGGATGACCTGCTGGTCGTCATGCGCGTGTATTTTGAAAAGCCGCGCACAACGGTGGGCTGGAAGGGATATATCAACGACCCGCATCTCGACGACAGTTTTGCCATCAATGAAGGCCTGACGATGGCGCGGCGTCTGCTGCTGGATATTCTGGCCATCGGAATGCCAGTGGGCACCGAGTTTCTGGACTTACTCAGTCCGCAATTTATCAGTGAACTGGTGAGCTGGGGGGCCATTGGTGCGCGCACCACAGAAAGTCAGAGCCACCGGCAACTCGCCAGCGGGCTTTCCTGTCCGGTCGGTTTCAAAAATGGTACCGACGGCTCCGTGAAGGTAGCAACCGACGCTATTCTTGCCGCTCGCGCTACACACGCCTTTATGGGAATGACCAAAATGGGAATGGCGGCCATCTTTGAAACCCGTGGCAACCAGGACTGCCATGTCATCTTGCGTGGCGGTAAAAAACCTAACTACAGCGCTGAAGACGTCGAGGCCACCTGTTCATTGTTGCGTTCGGCCGGATTGCCCGAGCAGGTCATGATTGACGTCAGCCATGCCAACAGCAGCAAACAATATCAGCGGCAGATTGAAGTCAGTGCCGACGTTGCCCGTCAAGTCGCCGCAGGCGACCGCCGTATTTGTGGCGTGATGGTGGAGAGCAATCTGAAGGAGGGTCGCCAGGACATCGTTGCTGGCCAGACGTTGCGTCATGGCGTTTCCGTGACCGATGCCTGTATCAGTCTGGAGCAGACGGTGCCCCTGATGCATACACTGGCGGATGCTGTGCGCACGCGCCGCAATAGTCGAAACCAGTTCAGGACTGACGACGTGGGGTAATAGGAGCGCGGCCTTCGATATGCCGGAAATTGATACGGCCCTTGCTCAGGTCGTATGGTGAAAGTTCCAGGGAAACGCGATCGCCGGCCAGAATCCGGATGTGGTTTTTACGCATCTTGCCAGCAGAATAGGCAATCAACTGGTGACCATTGTCCAGCGTGACGCGGAAACGGGTGTCGGGTAACACCTCGTTTACGACACCCATCATTTCGATCAATTCTTCTTTCGCCATCCTGAGATCCTTTAGCTTTTCAATTATCGCTGCTTATTTATCGGGGTATTAAGCCTGTATGTACCCCGTCGATACCTTGTGCCAGGACCGCATGCGCGGCGTCGACCAAAACGTCTACCGGCCAATAATCTGTATGTGCTCGCGGCCATTCAGGCACGGCGGCCAAGCCAGATAATGGTTGCTACCAGAGGTAGCACAGCTATCAATGAAGCGCACAGCGCCCACTGGGAACGGGGTTTGTAATGTACCACGCCCGCTACTTTTTGTCACTATTTTCAAGGCTTTTACGCCTGACAAAGCCTTCTGAAATGCGACAAACTAGCCAGCGTGCAGTATTTGAGAACACTCTTCGGGAGTGACCGTGCGGGCGGCACCAAAGCCTGCAACATGGCGAGCGCTGCTAATAATGATGGAAAAGAATCGGAAATCGCCTAATTGCGTCATCGGTTCTGCTTCTGGAAAACGTGCCAGATACGCCGAACGGGCGCTTTCCCAGGCTGGGGTATCCGTTATCAATTGGATGGCATTTCCCTGCAAAGTAACTCGGGGCAAGTCGTGCACTGACTCGTCTGGACGTTCGGCCTGCATCACCAGCAGGCTGACCTGCGGACTGGCCAGCATATTGGCCGTATGCGCGGCCAGCTGGCTGACGTGTATTACAACAACGCCCTGTTGCGTATCAATTGCAAAAGGAACCATCGAAACAACCACCTGCCCGTCTGTGGAGCGGGTTCCAAGTGCGGCAACCCGCTGCGACTGCAGCAGATTTCGCAACGCGCGTGTCAATCTGGGTTCATGAGGCATACTTTGCTATCGCTGTTATTGATGGCTGCTATACGGCGGAACTGATGTGCTGGTCAACTTATACGCTTAACCGCTGATCTGTCATTCGGGAGATATTCATTGGAATTAGATCGTTACGACTGCCAAATACTCGAATTATTGCAGGCTGATGGCCGCCTCGCCAATCAGGATCTGGCGGAGCGCATTGGGCTGTCTCCGTCGCCGTGTTTGCGTCGGGTTCGCGCACTGGAAGAAAGCGGGCTGATACGCGGCTACCGCGCTTTGCTGGATGCCCGCAAACTGGGTCTGGCCCTGATGGCTTTGGTGCATATCTCCATGGATGTGCATACGCCAGAGCGATTTGCAAATTTTGAAGCTGCAGTCGAGATATTGCCCGAAGTTCTTGAATGTTTGCTGATAACCGGGCAGGACGCCGACTACCAGCTCAAAGTTGCCGTACGCGACATGGACCATTACCAGACATTGTTGCTTGAAAAAATAACACGCATCGCCGGTGTCACGGGTGTGCATTCAAGCTTTGTATTGCGTCGGGTTGTCGATAAGACTGCGTTACCTGTTTTATAACAACTGTCACCTATTGTGTCGTCCGGTCTTTTTGTTTCCAAGATCTGATTTTGTTCCACGCAAGGCAATCACCATTTTGAGACCAGATGGTGGCGTCGCATGATGAGATTTCGAACATCAAGATGCCGACATTCCGGAGCCCCCAGCCCCGTGTCTGCTATTAGGAGTCTCCTGATGACTGACACCGATCGCGCAACCATTCTGGTGGTGGACGATACGCCAGATAATCTGACACTGGTAAATAACCTGCTAAAGGATACTTATCGGGTGCGCGTCGCAATCAGTGGCGAAAAAGCCCTGAAAATTGCGTTTTCTGACTCACCGCCCGACCTTATTCTTCTCGATGTAATGATGCCGGTGATGGATGGATATGAAGTATGCCGGCAACTGCGCAACAACGAGTCTACCCATAATATTCCCATTATTTTTCTGTCCGCAAAGACTGAAATAGAAGACCAGCGAAAAGGCTTGAATCTCGGTGCTTCCGACTATATTACCAAGCCGATCAGCCCACCCATACTTGATGCGCGCATCCGCATTTTACTGGCCGCAAAGAAATATGCTGATGAACTGGTGATTAAAGCAAAGAGCCTGGAATCTGAGGTCGCGCACAAGGTTCAGGAACTGGATAATATTCACGATATCACCATTCAGGCACTGGCCGCGCTGGCCGAAACCCGCGATTCAGATACTGGCAATCATATTCGTCGTACCCAGTTTTATATGCGGGCGCTGGCGACTCAGATGAAAAGTCATCCGAAGTTCAGCAGTTATCTGAAAAACCAGGTCATAGATTCTCTTTTTAAATGCGCTCCCTTGCATGATATTGGGAAAGTAGGTATTCCGGACCGTATTCTTTTAAAACCAGGGCAACTCGACGCGACCGAGTTCAATATCATGAAGACACATTCTGCATTGGGTCGCAAAGCCATTGAGGCAGCAGAAAACTCACTTCGACTGAAAGTTGACTTTCTTGCAATTGCCAAGGAAATTGCCTACAGCCACCATGAAAAATGGGATGGAAGTGGCTATCCCGAACAACTCCACGGCGAGGACATACCGATTTCCGGCCGTCTGATGGCAATTGCGGATGTGTATGACGCGCTAGTTTCCAGACGTGTGTACAAGAACAGTGTTTCTCACGAAACCGCGGTTGCAACGTTAATTGAAGGCAAAGGCTCGCACTTTGACCCCGACATGATTGACGGGTTTGTAGCCATACAGCACGAATTCAAGGAAATTGCCAACTTTTATGTTGATACTGACGCCGATTTAAAGGTGAAAGCAGAACAGATGGCAATCCTGGACGTACCCGCAAAATAGTACTATTTTGAATCCGGCAGTTCTATCTTTACTTCCAGAACCTCCAGATTATCCTGACGTTCGAGATTAACCTTGATATCTTTGGGATTTATTTTTATATATTTGCTGATAACTGCTATGAGATCCCGCTGCAAATCAGGAAGATAATCTGGTTCCGCAGCATTGCGACCACTGCGTTCATGCGCAAGAATAATCTGCAAACGTTCTTTTGCAACGCTTGCTGTTCTTTTTTTCTCACCCAGCAAAAACGAGAGAAGCGACATCTTATTATTTTCCCCCAAAGAGCCGTTTAAGCAAGCCCTGCTTGGGCGCCTCTATGAAGCGCATGGGTTTATCGTCGCCCAGAAATCGCGCAACTACGTCCTTGTATGCTTCTGATACATCGCTGCCTTCGAGATGAATGGCCGGAACGCCCTGATTGGATGCCTGTAATACAGATTCACTTTCAGGTATGACACCAATCAATTTGATACGCAATATGTCCTGAATATCTTCAAGCGACAACATTTGCCCTTGGTCTACCCGTGCCGGGTTATAGCGAGTGATTAGCAGATGTTCCTTTACGGGTTCGCCACCTTCAATTGCCCGTTTTGTCTTGCTGGCCAGCATGCCCAATATGCGATCAGAATCCCGAACTGAAGATACTTCCGGGTTTGTAACAACCAATGCCTCGTCCGCATAGTGCATGGCCATCAGGGCACCGGTTTCAATACCAGCCGGAGAATCACAGACAATATAGGCAAAGTCCATTGCCGCGAGATCCGACAATACTTTTTCAACACCTGCCTGAGACAAGGCATCCTTGTCCCGTGTTTGCGAGGCCGCCAGAACAAACAGATTGTCGCTTTGCTTGTCCTTGATAAGGGCCTGGTTTAAATTGGCCTCGCCCTGAATAACATTAATAAGGTCGTAGACCACTCGACGTTCGCATCCCATGATCAGATCAAGATTGCGCAAACCAACGTCAAAATCTATTACAGCGGTTTTATAACCTCGCAAAGCGAGGCCGGTTGCAAAACTGGCGCTGGTAGTCGTTTTTCCAACGCCACCCTTGCCGGAAGTTACTACGATAATTTTGGCCATGAATGCAATGCTTTCCAGTTTATAAACAGTTAATCAGGTTCGCAACGGTTCGAACAGTAATCTGTCGGTTCCGTCATTGCTTAATCTTATTTGTGCCGGCTTGCCTGCCACATTTTCTGGCAACGGATTTTCGCTGGTTCGGTACACGCCCGCGATGGATACCAGTTCTGGCTCCATACAAAGTGAAAATATACGCGCTTGTATATTACCCCGCGCTCCTGCCATTGCTTTACCGCGCAACGGGGCATACACATGGATATTTCCGTCCGCTGCCACCTCGGCTCCCTGATTGACCATTGCCAACACAACAAGGTCTCCACCGCGGGCATATACTTTTTGTCCGGATCGCAGGGGTTTGTCCACCACCAGTGTGGCAGGCGCCTGCTCCTGCTTTTTCGCTACCGGCTCGCTTTGCACGGGCGTTGCATTACGCGGTCGGACTACTTCCGGCGGAGCTTGTACCAATCCGGATTCGATCAGCTGAGCAGTCCAGGCCGAAGATTCTCCCCTGAAAGCTACGGCACGTAACCGGCACTGCTTCAACGCAGCGAAGAGTGACTGCAGTGAGTCTATTGACTCGAGATCTGGTTGGCTCAAATCACGCGAAATGCTCGAAAAATCGATGACCAACGGGTCATTGTCAAAAAAATCGGGCTGTTCACCGTTCGGGCCAAACTGCTCCAACAAGTCTGCACAAACCAGATCCCACTCTGGCTGCTTCAGCAACAGCGCTACCAACGGAAGTTGTGCACTTTTGATTTCAAAACGGGCGCTGGGTGCCTGTGTGGCTTTGCCTGTTGGCGGTACGGTCATGGGGGTTGGAATGTGCCGGAGGCGGGTTCGGGAGAGGCCAAATCTTACTTGATTCAACCCCTGATACTGACTATTTCGATCAACAGTTTTTCTTTTTTTCTTTGACTGACTTTACTGCTTGTTATCTTTCTTTTCTTAAGGTTCAAGATAGTAGTAGTAGTAGAGGTGTACCATTTTTTGTGGACAAGCATGCTTTGTCTTTGTAAATCAAGCACTTGACGGCTTTCAATGGTTGTGGGCCAGTGGGGTTGCCTGGTGGTCTGCGATTGGGGACAAGTTCTCAATCCTGTAAAAAGTGTGGATAAGAGGATGCTTGTGCCAGAAATATACACAGGGTTGTGCTTTGACTTGGGAGCAAAATACGGTGTAGATTTTTAGCTGAAATTCTGGCTGTTCTGATCGGATGGATGCCAGACTGGTGAAGCTCGGAAGCTGAGTCGAGCCTCTGATGACATTCATTGAATAATGATAAAGTGAGTGTGTACAGGGTTGAAATCCACTGCAGGAAATTCATGTTTGCTATAAATTATGTAGCGTAAGTTTGACCGATGAGTGATAAAAAACCTTTTGAAATTGCCCGCGAAACGCTCAAGCAACTGACTTCGCGCAAGTTGGCGCCAACGCCAGGTAATTACAAGTCCATCTATAACGAGATTGCGGGAATTCCTGCGGTAGATCATTTTCCATCGCAGGAGTTGCGTGCCATTGCGCTGGCATTGCCGGCAAAGACGCCCGGTCAGCAGCGACAGAAGGCGTTGTTTGAGTCAGCCATTGACCGGATGAATTGGGATGCCCTGCGGGCCGCTCTGGTGGCTTATGGCGGGTTTGTTCCTGCTGGTGGTATTGAGGCAAGTACCAGCGCTGCGGGTATTAAGCCACGTGAAGAGGTAACGCCTGTTGGTGCATCTGCGCCAGCACTGACGGCCGAATTCATGGCCCAGATGGGACGACTGATTGAATATGCACAACCCGCTTTAGGTCAGGAAGACGCCCGTTTTGTGGAATTGACCTCGCAGTTGGTCAAGCAGATGAAAGCGCCCAACTTTGATATTCTGGGCGTCAAGCAGGCCTTGATTCAATATAGTCATCGCCTGTCGTTTGTGGCGGAAGATCAGGCGGAAATTAAAAATGGGTTGCTTAAATTACTGCAACTGGTATTTGAGAATATTCAGGATATCAGCCCTGATGATCAATGGTTGCGCGGGCAAATGGAAGCATTGCGCACCGTTTCCAGCCAGCCCTTGAGCCTGCGTCAGATAGATGATCTGGATCGCAAACTTAAAGACGTCATTCTCAATCAGAAGGTTACGCGTCAAAAAGCGCTCGATGCTCAAAATGAAATGCGCCAGATGCTGGCGACTTTTATTGACCGGCTGTCGAAAATGTCGCAATCAACTGGCAGTTTTCATGACAAGCTGGAAGAGAGTGCCCGATTAATAGAGCAGGCTAAATCTCTTGAAGACATTGCTCCGGTGCTTAAGGAGATTGTCGGTGCGACCCGAAGTATGGCCGGCGATACGATCAGTATGGGCGATGAATTGCGGGTGATGAAGGAGCAGGCTTCGTCAACGCAAGCCGAAATTGCAAAACTGCATCAGGAACTCGACCGGGTCAGCACACAAGCCAGACACGATCCGCTCACGGGCGCTCTCAATCGCAAAGGTCTGGAAGAAGCGCTGGAAAAGGAAATATCCACGGTACGGCGCAAAGATACACCGTTGAGTGTTGCGCTTCTTGATATTGATAATTTCAAGAAACTCAACGACAGTCATGGCCATATTGTCGGAGATTCAGCATTGACGCATCTGGCCACCGTGACGCGTGAATGTATGCGGCCACAAGATACTCTGGCGCGTTATGGCGGTGAGGAGTTTGTGGTTTTGCTGCCGGACACGCCGCTTGAAATGGGTGTAGAAGCCATGAAAAGACTGCAGCGCGAATTGACCAAGCGTTTCTTCATGGCCAAAGAAGAAAAAATACTTATTACATTCAGTGCAGGAGTGGCGCAGCTGGCTGGCTCTGAATCAGGAATGGAAGCTATTCGGCGTGCGGACGAGGCTATGTATCTGGCCAAACGGTCGGGTAAAAACCGCGTGGTTGGCGGCTGATTGTTTCTACGTCAGTGGATTAACGACTTAAAACCCATTGAATGATAAATTTGGCGACAAAACCCACCATGCCAAAGGCCAAGCCCAGAAAAATGACAAAGGTTCCAAACCTTCCGGCTTTGGATTCCCAGGCCAGGTGACCAATAATAAATAGCATGTAGAGCATGAAGCCACCGACCCCAAAGGTGAGGCCGAAGGTGGCGATCTGGTCTTCTGAAAAGCCAAACATCAGAGCGCTCCAAATTGGCTGTCAAGCCCAGACATGGCTTCACGTGCAGGTAAATCTGATGAGTCGACCAAATCCCGGTATGCGTGCCAGCTGGCATGGCCCAGCACTGGAATAATGACAATCATTCCGAGCAGAAACGTACCAATAGCGACCAGAGTCAGCGCGAGAATCAAAGTGGCCCACACGGCCATGGTCAGCGGGTTGGTGAGTACAGCCGCCCAACTTGACAATATGGCTTGCATCACAGTGATACGCCGGTCCAGTAATAGCGGCATGGCAATTACACACGAGGCAAACAGGGGCGCTGCCAGCATGCCGCCTAACGCGAGCCAGATTTCAAACAGCCAGCCTTCACGCGCAAGGATCACGTACTGAACAAAATCCAACGGTGAATCAATGGGATGCGTTGCGAGAAGCGTGATCAGCGCGGCAGAAGTCAGCACCCACCCGGTGGCAGCGCACATCAGCAATATTCCAAACCGGACCATGCACCAATAATCCGGCGTCCATTTGTTGAAATGACTATCCTGCCAGTTGAGCCAGGTTTTCAATACGACCGAGAAATTGGCCTTTTCACGGCGTTCAATGGCTCTGCTCAGGGCATACAAACTGGTAGCCAGAAGTGGCGCGACTACCATGAAGCCGGATAAAGCACCCGCTAAAAACCAGAATTTCTGGTGCGCGATGACAATAATCACCGCCCCGATCAAAGCCAGTATCAGGCCATGGAAAGCACTGATCCATCCAGCACGCCGAAAGTCTTCCCAGCCGCGGGCAAGCCAGTTGAATGGCTGCCCGACGGCGATGGTGCGGATCGGGGGAATCGCGTTAACAGGAGATGAAGGAGGGGAATTTGGTACGGCCATAGCCGTAACGATAGCAGTGTTTACCGCTTTTTATCCGACATCCCTTGCATACCATGGTGATGTTTCATGAAATCGTGATCAAAGGTCTTTTGCTGATCCGGACTTAGAGCGGCATAAAAAGTTTTGATGGCAGCTTCCCGTTGATCCATTATTTTTTCCATGGCGGCCATGTGCTCTTTGCGCAGCGCGTGCAGTTTGTCAATTCGCTCGGGCGTTGGCAATTGCTGTATTGATTCGCGCTCCTGCTGCATGGATCTGTGCATGTCAGCGGGCGGCTTCATGGCTTCTGTAAAAGTGTTCCAGGCGCTTTCCTGATCAGCGCGTAACTTCAGGCCCGACTTCAGGTCTGCCATATGTCGGGCATGCATTTGCGCCATTTTTGCCTGGTCATGGTGCATCGGCGACATATCGGGGCCGTCGGCGGGTTGGGCAACTGCGAGCATGCTTGTCAGAGACAAAACGCAGGCGCAGGCGAGGGAGGACAGGCGATAGTTCATGGTGCGTTGAATCCTTTAAAAAATTTTCTTCGGCGGATATCGCTTTGGAATGAGGGATGAGTTTGCTCCGAGTTTGTAACGCTAGTGTTGAGTTTGCAAGTTGTCAGGTAAAGTTTTTTTATGGACCGGTCGTGTCAGAAAAGCGTGTTCCTTCCTTCACAATATCTGGCTTGCTGCGCGGGCAAAGACGCTAATTTTGTAGATTTGTTTTGCGTTGCTGTTTAAAGGATGTTTAGTGTTCAAGAATTTGATGATGTATCGGCTTGCCGCGCCACTCTCAGTGAGTCCGGGGCAGTTGGAGGAGGCGTTGCAGGCCGCGTGTTTTGTGGCCTGCACTCCGACGCAGGAAAAAGCGGTTGGCTGGATCCCGCCGCGTGGCGCAGAACATGGTGCGCTGCTGGAAATTGTTCAGGGCCAGTGGATTTTGAAGCTTCAGTTTGAAAGCAAGGTCTTGCCTTCATCGGTGGTCAAGCGGCGCGTTCAGGAACAGGTCGAAAACATCGAACGCAGTCTGGGCCGCAAGCCCGGGCGCAAAGAGACGCGCGAAATTCAGGAGGATGCGCGCCTGGCGTTGCTTCCAATGGCCTTTACCAAGCAAAGTACTTTGTGGGTCTGGATTGACCATAAAGCCGGATTGCTGATGCTGGACACGGGCAGTCAGGCGCGGGCCGACGAGGCTATAACCTGTCTTGTGAAAGCGGTTGATGGTCTGGCACTGCAGGCGCTGCAGACCCACGTGTCACCGGCGACTGCGATGGCGCAATGGTTGTCCAGCAAAGAAGCGCCCGCCGGATTTACGGTTGACCGGGAATGTGAGCTAAAAGCCTCGGATGAATCCAGAGCGGTGGTGCGCTATGCACGCCATGCGCTGGACACCGATGAAATTTCCCAACACATCGCGCAAGGAAAAATGCCGACGCGTCTGGCGCTGACCTGGAACGATCACGTGTCTTTGGTTCTGACGGAAGCGTTACAACTCAAGAAGCTGGCTATTCTTGATGTTGTATTTGAAGCTGCTGGCGCCCTCGGTTCCGACCGGGCGGATGACCACTTTGATGCGGACGTTGTGATTGCAACTACCGAGCTGGCACAACTGATGGTTGATTTACTGAGCGTTTTGGGCGGGGAGATCTTGCCCGGTGACGCTCAGCCAGCAACCGTGTAGCCTTCTTCGGTAATAGCCGCAACCAGTGTGGTGGGTGGCAATTCGGATCGAATCACCACGCTGTTCTGGCTGCGGTCGATTTGCACATCCGCCTTCGGATCTGCCGCCAGCACGGCGTTGCGCACAGCGGCTTCACAATGACCGCAGGTCATGGTTGTTACGGTAAATGCGTATTCCATAAACAGGACCGGGTGGAGACTTATTTGTCGTGCCTTATTTGATCAGGCCTTCTGCTTTCATGGCGGCAATAACGCCGGGCCGGGCAGCAACGCGGGCGCGATACGCAACCAGGTTGGTAAAACTCGACAGATCGAGCCCGACGTGGACTGACCAGTTGGTCACTGTAAAAAGATAGGCGTCGGCCACCGTAAATTGGGCGCCCATCAAATAGTCTTTTCCGGCCAACTCGCCTTCCACCCATTTGAGACGACCACGCAGACGCTCCAGGCACAGGGTTTTGTAGTCAGCGGGTGTGGCCGGGTTGAACAGGGGCGAGTATCCCTTGTGCAGTTCGGTACCGATAAAGGTCAGCCATTCCTGAAGCTTGTAACGCTCGTAGGTGCCATTGGCGGGAGCGAGTTGCTTGGCCGGAGCCAGATCTGCCAGATACTGAACGATTGCCGGGCCTTCATGCAGACGGTCTCCATTGTCCAGTTCCAGAAGCGGAACGTAGCCCAGCGGGTTGATGGTGTAGTAGTCGGTGCCGTCCGCAAGCTTGTGCGTTTTAGTGGGTGCGGAGACGGCCTCAAACGAAAGGCCTGATTCGTGCAAGACAATGTGGGGCGAAAGTGAACAGGCACCGGCAGAGTAGTAAAGCTTCATGAGGCGTTCCAGTTAGAAAAGGGGGTGAATATGTTTTTAAGCCCTCCATACTATCGCGTATTGCTTAACTTTGCTGTCGGCGAAGAGGCATTATTCAGAGGGAGGCGCCGCCAGTTTGGATGTGGCCTATACGCACTGGCGTGTCAACCGCTAAAATCGAGCCCTTTCCGCGGGCCATCTGAGCGTCGCAACCTATTGGATCAATTGGATCACCATGCTCTACCCAGAATCATTTGACGTCATCGTTGTGGGTGGTGGTCATGCCGGAACCGAGGCCGCGTTGGCCGCAGCCCGCATGGGATGCCGCACCCTCTTGCTTAGCCACAATCTGGAAACGCTGGGTCAGATGAGCTGTAACCCCTCGATCGGGGGAATCGGTAAAGGGCATCTGGTTCGCGAAGTGGACGCGATGGGCGGCGCCATGGCACTGGCGACGGATGTTGCCGGTATTCAGTTCAGGGTTCTCAATGCCAGCAAGGGTCCGGCGGTGCGTGCAACGCGTGCGCAGGCTGATCGGGTACTGTATCGCAACGCGATTCGCCGCACGCTGGAAAACCAGCCGCAGTTGCAACTGTTTCAGCAGGCGGTGGATGATCTGATGCTCGAGGGCGAGCGCGTTGTGGGCGTGGTGACGCAGGTTGGAATTCGCTTTCGCGCACGCACAGTGGTGTTGACGGCGGGCACGTTCTTGAATGGCAAGATTCACGTCGGCCTGAATCACTACGCCGGGGGTCGCGCCGGAGACCCGCCGGCCATTACCTTGAGCCAGCGTTTGCAGGAACTAAAGCTTCCGCAGGGTCGTCTTAAAACAGGAACCCCACCCCGCATTGATGGTCGCAGTATCGACTTCAGCCGTTGTGAGGAGCAGCCTGGCGATGGCGTCGAAGGCGGCTTGCGCGCAACGATGCCGGTGTTTAGTTTTATGGGAAACCGCGCCATGCACCCGCGCCAGATCTCCTGCTGGATTACGCATACCAAC
>Ga0007854_10001387_pt1 | contig 15380 bp, 20 predicted proteins | sample CryBogCBH12Aug08_FD_60382 | JGI IMG/M metagenome (GOLD analysis project Ga0007854, IMG submission 60382) | Freshwater microbial communities from Crystal Bog, Wisconsin, USA - CBH12Aug08 | ecosystem: Environmental > Aquatic > Freshwater > Lake | place: Crystal Bog, Wisconsin, USA | collected...
CCAAGTTCCAGAGAGAGGATAAAACCGTCGTTCTCTAGAGTGATTTCTGGGTCTCCGTATAGTCCTTCAAATTGAGCAATTAGAGAGCGAATTACTCCATCACGATTGTCGGGAGTTACCCGGTCATTGAATCGGCATTTGAAATTTCTTCTAGACATAGCTCTCCTGTCTATTTCTACATGAAGTTTTCAGGAGTTTTACAGGTGTGGATATTTTTTAGCCATAAAGTGCTCGAGACTGGCACCTTCATACTTACGACACAAGTAATCTAGACTGACAAACATAGGGTCGTAACTGCCATTTTTAACCTGATGCTTGACTATGATTCCTCGCCAGTGAGCATTTCCTTGCGGTCCCTTATAGTCTTCGTCATGAAGATAGCAAGCTCCTGCGACCAGTCCGTGCTGAGACTTCCCTGCCACGAATCGGAGGCCGTACATAAGGGTCTGTTGGTGACCCATCGAGAAAGTATGACCGATTGTTTTGAGTCTTGTCTCGATATTCTGTCCGCCATAGGGCTTTCCTGTCATTGGGTTATAAAAATAGTGGGCATATGCAATACCATCTAGCCATACCGGGTCCATAAAGTCATGGACGGTCCAGCCAGTTTTTGCATAGTCGAGTTTATCAAGACCCAGCATACCCTCTAATTGAGGATTACTGTTAATGGCTCTTAAAATTCGATCTTCGTGATTGCCAAGAGTGATGTGGCGTTCGGGATTCCAGACCTTTTGCTTAATCTTTTTACGGTGCTCGTTATACTCTAACAATGGCTGATTAAGAACGGCCCAAGCTTCGTTAGCTGCATCTAGATCATCCTGATACCTGCGGCCCTCCATCTTTTTCATACCCTTGTCATAGAGACTCAGAGAAGGCATGTCCGCATGGTCACCAATGTGAACAATCTTGATGTTCTTGTTGTGGTATTGCTCTACAATGAAAGCACCAATCCAGAAAAGGTGATCGGTGGGAACTCCCGGCTTGGCCTGGGTATCCGGAATCATAATGTGTGTTACAGGTAAATCTAGTACTTCGGAGTTGTCTTCAGTCACAACTATCCTGTCTAGTTGGCCTCGGAACCGTCGTCGTCTACGTCGTTATGAGCGTTTTCAACAGAGTTCTGAGGATCGGCATTCTTTCTTGCTTCTTGCTCTCGCTCGTTAGCTTCTCTAATGCTTTTAGTTCCTGGCTTTAACGCTTGACTATACCTAATCATAATCTAATGCCTTTCGTTATGGAAATCAACTCTTTTTTGGAGTAATTCTTTTAACATTTCAACAGCGCGGTCTCGCTTTTTGGGAAGTGGTCCTTGCCAAGTGATTTTTTGAGCACCGCATATCTTTATTTGACCCTGATGACGACCATTTTCTCCAAGTAGAATGATTTCGAACTTGAGCTCGCAATTATTGCAACTCCAGAAATCAATGATCTCATAAGGGATCTCAATTACCGAGGGATCTTTTTCCCAGTGATTAAGAGTGATACCGTCAGGTAATTCCAGGCTCATAAATTAGTTATTGTAAGCAAACATACCTAGTTGTCTTAGGTAGTCTTCAACCTTTTTATTGTTACTCTCGGCAATAGAGCATAGTGCGGAGAGTAGAATTCCTGACATAGTCCCAAATAAATCAATGGGATCTGACTCGAGGACTAGGTCGTAGGCCAGTTCCTCTTGCTCACTAATTACTGCGGTTAGGATTGCTACAACATTCTTGATGTTGTCTGCAGTTCTATCCATTACTTTTCTCCTAGTGAAGCTTTCAAGAACCAATTCCACTTTTGGTGCTGATCAATTCGTTCAGCAATAAAGTTGGCAATACCTTGCTCATCCTCTTTATCAGCAATTATAAATACTGATTTAAGATTCTCCAAATATTGAGTGTTCATTTCTAAAAACTTGCGAGTTAGTTCTAGAGCATCAGTAGAGACTAGATCAGATTCTGGAAGTTTTGATCTACTTACTAGTTCACTCATCTTAAAAGGAGCAACATCACCGAGCTTGACGATATTTTCAGCAATTGGGTCAATGTGCTCGTAAATATCATCTACAATCTCATCAAAAAACTTGTGATACTCGTAGAAATCTCCACCCTTGACGTTCCAGTGAAAGCCGTGAATGGTGTGGTAGAGAATATAGGCTTCAGATAGAGTGTTTTTAAGAGCTTCTACCAAAGAATCTTCTTGAGCTTCTGGAGCTTCTGGCTCTTCTGCGGCTATAATTCTAAAGCCGTTCCATTCATTCATATTAGAACCAGTTGTACTGATCGCCTAGAGATTCATCAATTGCATTGGCGGTAAAGGTACTAGCCAAGCGCATCTTTTTGGCAGTCACTGAGGTACGAGCATCAATGTTTTGCTTCTTGGCTCTTCGGCAGATTTCGACATTTTCTACAAAGTTGTCAATAATAGCCGCTCTCTTGGTGACGTCTAGAATGGGAAGTGTCTTCTTTTCGACATAGAACACTGCAGCTTCACGAGTGCTCAATTGGTCGTTAAGTAGACTGTAGTTCTGGTCCTCAACCCATACTTCTGCGCCGGCAGTAACAAAGTTAATCCAGTCGGCCTCACGATATTCACTCTCGACACTAGCGGCCGTGCGGTATAGTAAACTGCCATCATCCTCACCTAGGTCTACAGTACCGGCAAGTGCAATGTGGTAGTTACTAGCAACAGTGCCACCGGGAAGATTTTGTAGATACTCCTCGGTGTCAAAGTCTACGTATTCACTGGCAACCTTTTGCAGTTGATCCTTTTCTTCATCGAGTTCGGTAATAAAGGAGGCATAGCGCTCTAGAGTGATCTGGTCAACAGAGTCACTGCTAGCGGCCATACGGAGACCATCTAGTAGATCCTGGATACGGTCCAGTCTGTTGAAGATACTGTCGCTACTGCCGTTAAACCAACTGCTATCTGCAGTCACTTTGCTGGCGGTTCTTAGAAGTTCGTTCGAGTCCATATTCTTTCTTTCTATGTCCTTATTACGTAAGAGAAGTTTTCAATACAATTACATTTAATCGTGGCAAGGTTCCCCGAATGGGTGATCTCCACCGCAATTTGTGCAGTAGGCTCTTCCCAAAGGTTCTAGGTCCATTTCCCAAAGTTCATTACGAGGAGCAAAGCTAAATTTATTTTGATCTGATAGAGTTTGAACAGTGACTCCATCGTCGTCTTCGGTAGTGCCAAGTCCCAAAGCCGAAGTAGGAGCATCTGCAGTACTAAAGTCAGTAACGGCAGTTACCATGCGATTAACATGAGCGTTCTTTTCTTCCATATAGGCGCTCTGATTGGCTTTTTCAATCGCTCGCTTTTCTTGCTCTTCGTTACCGGGTTCGTAAGTGTAACACTTAGCCTCTTCACCTGGGCCTTTCCATCCGGGAAGACCGTCTACCGAGCATTGCTCAATATTGGCAGCAACTTTTAAGAAGTCAAACTTGAAACTAGCGCTCTTGAGTAGGTTACGACATGAAATACAAAAGATCTCACTCCCTACACTACTCTGTCTAATCTCTAGATAGCCACTACAAAGAGGACACTTCATTAGTCACCAAAAAAGTTATTGATTACGTCAACAGGTACGGGTACAGATGCAGTTTTAGTTCTAGCTTCACGTAATTCAGCAGTTAGAGCTTCAATCCTAGATGAAGTTGTTCCCTTGGGTGGGTGAGGTTTAAACCAAATTTTTTTAACCTTCCTTATGGCTTCTCCAGTCTGTACGGGACTCTTAATAAGTCCCTTGAGTACGCCCTTAGTAATTGCAATCGCTTGTTCGGGGATAAGAGCAGTTCCAGCAGTTTCAGCCCCAGTTGCCACTTCTACTGGAGCCATTTCACCTTCAGAGATGGCAACCTCTTTACCAATATTTCTAACTACTGGAGCAACTGCACGTCCTGTATCGAGAACTTTCTTGCCAATATCTACAGCCCGCTGAATACCACTTCTACCACCGGAACCCCCAGCATTCTGCATGGATGCAGTGCCATCAACTCCCTGGGTTTGAGAGAGGTAATGAATGTGATCATCGTGATGCTCGTGATCGCTGTCAACACTACATCCATTTATGCCACAGAGTGCATCAAGTCTACTCTGCTGATGACGGTCAGACATAAGAAATGCCTGATTTTGCTGCATGTTTTGAATAAAGTTGTTTCTCTCTTGACGATGTTCAGTGCGCTTTTGGTTGCGCAATGACTCCATCATATTCACAAAGTCTAGAGGCCCTCCAATTTTAAATTATCACTACCCCTAGAGGCGTGAGTAGCAAAACTGTGGCCGTCAGTCAACTGATTGGGTCCAAAGTCAACCTCACCCTGGGTCATCCGAGGGTTAAGATTGCTATTAGGCTTAATGTCATATAGAGTTTGTGGGGCACTGGCCTGGTTGTCCAAGTGATAGTACTTGTACTGGTCGTAACCGTGAAAGTAGTCGTCACTAAGCTCTGCAAGGTCTTCATCTAGTTCTTTGCCTTGCATAGCGTCCATGTAACCTCTCTTATAAAGATCACTATCGGTTGCCGTCTTGTAGAAGGCACTAATGTAGTCTTCAGTGTTAGCTAGACGAGTGTTAGCTTCTACAGTGGTCTTAATGACATTACCGTCAACTACATCACCCTCTTCAACATCGTGAGGTAGCTTATTGGCCACTAGAGTGAAGTGGTCGTCAGCGTGATTGTTGCGAACAAACTGCTCGACACCATCATGAGACGTACGAGTGTAGTCAACTACACCTTCGGCATCAGCGCAACCAGGGAAACCACAGTGTGCGTTCTTCACTTGGTCCCAACTATTAGGTACAAAATAGCTCTCACAACTACCGGCACACTTGATCTCACCGTGCTCCATAACCCAAGCACTCTTATTAAAGCTGGCCATTGCCGGAGCCATTGCATCGTCGGGATTGCCACCGTCCACTTTGGGAGCCTTGGGTGGCATGTCTTCTGGGTTACCGCCATCTGGGGTAGGTAGGGCATCGGCTCTAAAGATTCTGCCTCCACCTACAGTTTTTAGACTGGTTGGTACTTTTTGTTCCACGGGATCATTAAACCCTTCATTTAGACCCTGCTGCTCTAGCGGGGTTTGTGCTCTAGGTGGTTCTGCAACATCCACCCGTTCTACATTTTGCATTTCCGGTTGGAGACCTTCATCAGAATTAGTGGGATTATCCTGCGCCAATCTCTTTCTAAGACTGGCAATAGTAGTCTCAATGTTATTGACACCGGGTAGATTGCCTTCTTCAATGGCCGTTAGGTCATCGTCGGCAGCCTTGTTGCCCATTCCACTATCTACTGACATAAGTTCCTCGTTCTATCACTACAATAAGTAATGACGTTTTTTACAATTAGAGACCAAATAAGTCTTCGGTACTAGAAAAGTTTGAAAGATGACTTAATGCCTTTTTGTGACTTAAAGTTTCACGAGCCTCTACGTACTTTTGAGGATTATAGCCCTTGTTTACGGCATCTAGGTAATCTCCACTAGGGATACCTTTGCGAAGAGCGTTTATAAAGTGCTCGTCTCGATTGCCAATTTCAGCAAGTCCGTTACTACCACGCTTCAAAAAGGTAGGAAGTATCTGAGTAGCGTCTTGAGGGTCAGCACCTAGTTCGCAATATCTAGCCCAACGATTCAAGACGTCTCTTCTACCGTTTACTTTTTCTTGCTCTGGTCTAGGACTGCCTTGGTAGAGTGAATCAGTCGTATTAATCATATTAATAAAATGTCTATGACTGGCCCCACTGGCAATCGCTCTAGCATAGATGTGAAGTGGAACTCTAGAAAGTCCATATTCATCTTCAAAGGTTTGACTATAGGGTTTTAATCTAGTGGTGGCTTCTTCTACTTGATCGCGAGTGGCACCCGCTCTACGTGATCGTAACCATTGCGGTAGATCTCCAGGAACTTCTGTAGAGAATGAAAGAGTTTGTCCCGGCAAGTTTACTGCATTTTCTTCTTGAAAATTAGTATTGTACTTGACTGTAGGGCGAAGTCCGTGAACGTCCCAAGCGTGGTTAAGTTCCAGAGGGTCGATGCCATTGGCCTGAGCTTCAGCATACATGGCCGGATGAATACCGGCGTTAAGTTCGTGAACTCTCTCACCTGGAAACCCATTGATTAGCAAACGAGTGGTGCTAAGAATATTACCACTAAGTCTACTGGCAAGAATATTAGGAAGACTCTCAAGTTTTTGTCTAGTGAGTCCATTGGGTCCCCACTGCTTTAGAGCCTGGATGTGAACTCTAGCTCTATCTAGCTTGACGTCTCGAGTGGCCTGTACCAGACTCATAAATTACCAATCGCTATTTACACTCGAGTGAGTGGCCCAGGGAGCTTGGGGCTTGGGCCCTTCACCGGGCATAGCATATTGACCGTGGTTAGTTTGACTGGCCCAGTTATCGTGGTCTTGAATCTTTTGCTCGGCACTCTCGTTGGATGGATTCCAGTGACTGTTGCAACCTTGACCGGGAGCGCAAATGCTCTCACCCTGATAGCAACCGGCAGCATTTTCGTCACCACAGCAGCAGCAACCGTCAGAACCGGTATTAGTGGCACAACCAGTGCCAGGGGTGCATACTGGCATACCGTTGAAGCTACCCTGACATTCGCGACCGCAAATGCACTTGAGCATCTTTTCGATTTGACCAATGCCCTCTAGGATTTCTGGTTCTAGATCACTGGCTTCTACCCAGGTACTGGTACGAGTATTAAAAGGGTTGACTTCTTGAACGTTCGCTTGTACTTCAAAGCCTTCATTCAAGAGTTCTTCTGTTCTCTTGGGGATAGTCATGATAGTTTCTCTATATCTGCTAGTAGGTCGGTCAGACGAAGATTTCCGTACTGACCCTTTTCAACAATTTCCGGAGTGATAATAGCCCAACTCTCGGTCATATACTTTTGTAGCCATACCCAGGTAATGGCCTGAATGGTCCCCCAGGTAACAGCGTATACGAAATCTTTGTCGTAACCGACAAGAACAATGCAGTGACCACCAATAATTTGGTCGTCAGCGGGACTTGCAGTGAGTTGCCATGGCTGATGATCGGCAAACTGAGTTTCTGCTGGAGACGGAAGCGCTACACCAATATAAGCCAAACCGAGATTGGCAATTACACTTTTGAGTTCGTCTAGATCATAACGGTCAGTGGGTGCAAATGCAGCAACTTTACTGCCAAATAGATTATTGTCTTTCCAGTAGGATAAAAGCTCGGCTTCTACCGCTCCCGCATCCGCTCCTTTTGTATAAGATAGGTACGCGTTAACCACATCGGACTCTGAGGGGAAGTTTTCAGTAATACCCAGTACGGCAGCATTAGCCATTCGGGAGTGAACAATACCAGCAAAAGTACAATCCCCATATTTATCATTTCCTAGAATTTGCCAGTCACTTACAGTGGGTACAGCCACATTTTCAGGCGCTGCAGGAAAGGGATTGGCTTGATAGTAGGCCAACATGTGAAGGCCTTGTGGACGTTTGGGTGCTAGTGCACCAAGTTTACCAATTGAACGAGTTTCAGTCACGTGGCTCCTTTACTTGTGGATTTCCTCTACCGGGCACCCATCCGTCACCCAAAAAGTCTGGATGAGACATGGCTCTATCAAAGTCCATGGGACCAGAAGGAGTTAGGTCTCGACCCATTGGTTCTCTTGGCTGATTCCTAAGTGGTACTACACGCTCTTTATAAAATCTTTTGGCCTCTGCAGTGTCTTTTAACCCTGGTCGAATAAAACGCTGAATATACTCATTGCGAGCATCTTCATAGTCTTTATTGGCGTATCTATCTCTCCAACTGGCTTCTACGGGATTTATAGATGGGGTCTTAATACTAGTACTGGTAGGAGGGGTGGTTAGTTGGTCGGACACTGTAGGAGATGGCCATGCCGTCATAATTCTTCTGAGTTCAGCTCTAGTGTTTCTAAGTCCTCTATTGTCACTATACGTAGAGGGGAATACTACTACATTCTTGGCGGTCTTGTCAGTGACATAAGGCCAAGTGAGTCTATTGCGATTATTCTTGAGGGCATCATGTCTCCAACCCAAGTCTACATGCTCTTTAATGAGAGCATCGACGTCTTTTTTATTGGCTAAAAACTCAAAGCCTTCTTTGACACTCTTCCAAGCCATTAGAACATAAACCTTTGCTTTTCTTGTGGTGTAATTTTTCCAGCCTTGGCTACGGCTTCATCGTGATCCAATGGCGTTGGGGTAGGATTGTGACGACCATTGAGTGTAGTTTCTCCAACAGTTCTAAGTAAACTGTAGTGATTGGGGACGACACCCTTATTGAGAGCGTCAATGGCTTCGTCATGTGTAGCTACTAATCTAGGCTTCATGGCTTCTGGACCACCGAGCCATGGATCATTGCGTCTACGTGCACTAACATAAGAAGCAATACTGTGTCCTTGAGTATAGGCATGCATCATCTCGTCTTCGGTAATGCCATGAGCACGAGCAAAGTCAACATGTTTTTGCTGAATAAGCTTGGGGTTACCGGAATTGGCTTGATCTACTAATTTATCAAAGTAGTAGGGATCATTATAACCAAAAGTGTCTTCGGCTGCGTATCTTTGTGCCCAGTCTCTTATACGACTAGAAGTAACAGACTTTTTACCGTTAAAATCGTCGGGAGTCATTACTGGAGCCCACTTGTCAAACCATTCATGTGGAAAATTCATTTTTTTAGTGGCAAGAGAAAGGTTGTGCTTATTACGAGCTTTTTGTTTCCATCCTGGATTGGCTTTTTCATAGGCGTCTGGGTCAGACTTTCTCTTGTGTCTTTCAATCGCTTGATCTATTTTACTCTGCTGATCTCTACTTGGTGTTCTCGATAATCCAACTTGAGTTTGCTTGAGATAAACATGGTGTACTCCATCTTCATCTACTTGGTGGTCTGTAACTTCAAACTGTCCAGCAGAATGAAGGTATTCGTTTTGAACTCTATGGGTTGGGTTAAGAGTGTCTAGTTGTGAAATTTGAACAGCCTGTGTTTGAGCAGGAGTATGAAAAACTACGGGTACTCTATTTTTTGTAGCTTTAACTACCGCTTTTTCACCCTGCTCGTTATAGCCAACTTCTACAGGGGCCATTGCCCAAGATTTAGCAAATTCTGCGTCAGAACTAAAGGCAGAATGTCCCATCTCTAGGGTCTTACCAACTGCAAAGTGCTTTAAAACATCATCGTGAGTAGCTTCACTACCGTCACTATTTTGAAATCTAATACCTCTAGCTAGTGCAGGCACATTTGTGGTATCAGTATGATTGGTAAGATAGTGCAAACCTTGATAGCCTCTACTCCAAGGCGTAGAGTATAGCTTGGGAGTATCCTGGCCATTACCATTTTCGTCGTAACTGCCTGTTTGGTATTTACCAAGTGACTGAGCTTGATTAATAGTTTTTTGTATAAGGTGAGACGTAGACATCTGTTCATCGGGCAGATATCTTCCATTCTCGTCTTTGGGGGCACAATATTTATTGCCTTGTTCAAGAGCAAGAGACTCATTTTGTGAAGTTACTGTTGCACCTTCCGGGTGCTCACCTCTAGTAAATAGATGTCGGGCCCATTCCTCTGGAGCTGCATTAATAGACGGTCTAGGATTAGCGACACTTGAAGTAAAATTATGGGGGACACTATTAAGGTCTCGACCCATTCTTTTAATTTCAACCTTATCTTGAGGAGTTAGAGAGTTTCCTGTTCCAAGTCCAAGAGGTGCAGATGAATCAATAATAGCAAGCTTAAACCCTTGGGTCTCGTCTATTCTCCATGTTGCGTAACGCTTTGACCAACTACCAATACGCTTACGAGTCTTAATGTCAATGACAGGAGCAAGCTCCTCTTGTTGTCGCATAACATCTCTAGCCAGCATTAAAGCGTGTGGTGCGCAATATGGTCTGGGTTCTGTCTCGCCAGGGTGATGAACCATGATTCTGTGTAATGCATTACATCCATCTACTGAACACTTCATCGTATCAATCCTCGTACATACTTTTCAGCTTCAAAGTCAGCGGCAGCTGCAGTGTGTACTCCACCGTGGCCTCTGTGGTGAAACTCGCAAAGCCAGATGAGGTTATTGGCACTCTCAACCCATGCACCCACACTATCGGGATCACTAATGCCCGGGTAGTCCACTTCTAGCCACTTGAGGTCTACACCGTTTTGTAGACTGAACTCAACGTGACTGTGGTGAAGTTCTAGAGGCTTGTCCAGACTGCACTCACTAAAATCATTGCGATGCAAGCCAACACTACACTGAGCAGTAGACTTAGTCTGCTGCCTAAAGTGATTGAAATCGACGTAGTGTGGGTCACTCTCACGTTCGGGGTGAGCGGGATAGTGAACTGTATACCGGTGGGTAACGTTCTGATCATGCTCTTCTACGGTCATGCCACTAAGATGCAAAACCTCAAAGATTACATTTACTCTTCGCTAAATAGCTCTAGAGTCACTGACTTATTGATATACTGGGCGTAAAGATTATAGAATTCGTAAATTTCTAGATCTCGAGTTACTACAATGCGCTCGTGATCATTGACACCCGGAAAAGTGAGACTGAGAACATACCCAGAAGTCCTTTCCACATCTTGACTACATTTGCAGTTATTGCAGTTGTCAACACACTTCACAGTCTTCTCTCTTTCACTCTACTCTATCGAGCTATTATATATGTATAGTGACTTATTTTAAGAAAATCAACTGGGAGCTTGAAATCTTCTGGGACTAACTGTTCTTACAGCCGGAATCTTAGGTTCAGTCTGGAGTTGGAATTCATCTACTCCTTGTTCCTTTTCTTTTCTTGTACGCTCTGATGCTCGGTATTCGAGAATACTACGCACATGATCGTAGTCATGCTCTTGACTAGCTGCTAGTGGATTGCGTAAATCAAAGTGCTTGGTAAGAACTTGTGCTAGTAGCGGTTCTTCGTCTTTAATAGTTCCGCCAATCATACGATGAAGAGTAGTATCGTAGACGGTACTTAGTGGAGCCGTGTGTCGATTGAGTACCGAGTGAATATCACTAACCACTGTCGCTCTCTTATAGGCCTGAAGCATTCTACGAGCTAGAGCTTCGTTAGTAGTATCAGCAACCGGACGTAGACGCTCGCCAACTCTATCGGCAAAACGAGAAAATTCGTTACTGACCATTAGTGGAATTTGTCTCTCTCCGTTGGGCATAGTGATACCGTCGCCGTGAAAGTGATCCCAACTGTCTTGACGGAACTTGCCAATGGCATCCATTACTACACCACGTGCTTCCGGAGTCCACAAGATGCGACCGCTCTTGTCCGGTTGTAGTGCCGGGTGGTTTTCTAGCGTACTCATCATGTCAACATACCGCTGATTACGAGCAATGTGGCCTCTCATAAAGCGACCCAGTGGGTCTTGAACGTATGAACGACCCCTGTCGCCAACACCATAACCGATAGCCTGACCATTGATTTTAAAGTCCGGGTCTCGAAGAAGAGTTTCCGTACTAACACTACGCACTCTACCGTAGGCGTCTTCATTTCCTTCGAACGATCTACTGGCAGCTCTTTTGGGGACCCATAGAACCTTATTGTATCTATCGAGACTAGAACCCAACATTTCACGAGCCGGGCCATGATCTTGATAAGCACCAATACCAAAGATTACTTGTGCACGCTTGCTGGGGAAGATACCATGCTGCCTACATAGGCCTAGGTACTCGTCACGAGCTCTCGCAAGTCTACGGTAGTTCTCCTGGAAGGGAGTGTTCCAGTCCTGAAAGCTAGTGGGGTTAGGGCCATCGATAACTGTACGAGCGGTAGGCTCTACGTGCTCTTCACTGGGTCTCTGAGTGGGTCTAGGAGGATAGGCACTTGGTTCCCAACCATAGATTCCGGATGAAGGGTTAGCTAGTCGAGTCCAAACTTTCTTGAAGCCGGCACGAAAACGATTTTGGACTTTTTGACCTTCCACTGTTTTACCACCTTCTACGCTAAAGGGCATGTCTTTTTTTAATTCTTCGTCTAAATTGTCGGCAGCATTCTCGTGACTGGTTACACCCTCTTCATCACCCATATCTATGTGGTGATCGGCTGCCTGTAGGTGAATGCCTTTGAGCAAATGGGCTACGTCCCTGACTTGTCGGTTGACTACCGGACGTAATTGATGCGGTAAATCTGCACTATCTCTAAGGCCAATGGCTCTAGCGAGAGTATCCCCAGTGTCATTAATAAGGTCCCCATAGTCGCAGGAACAGTTTTCAAAGGCGGCCACCCGGGAATTAAAATTAATTTGCGGGCTCGAAGTTTTCCCGTTTTTTAGGGGTTCTGAGTTAAACACACTAGTCCTCAATAGTCTCTTGATGTCTAAGATGCAATAACGGTGTGTTTACATTCTAGTACACGTCTATGTCGAGCCAGTTCATTGGCCCCAATACTTTCTAAGACTCTCTGTTAGCTCGGGTCTAGCCTCACTTGTACTCTTGAACATGTTTTCTGCATGTTGCTTTAGTTCGGGTAGTGTACGTCCATCAACTCCGTGTACGGTATTAAACCGTAACCCCGGAAAGACAAAATTGACTACTGCCTCGTGACGCTCTGTACCATCCGGTCTGGTAAAGACCCAGTGATTAATAGTGGTTCTGTAATCGGGGAGTTCACCAAAGCCTCGGTATGTGTAGACTCCACCACCGTTAGCGCCCTCTTGGGTTTTGTCCCATAGTCTATCGTCCCAAGCGGCATCTAGCGGGTGAGGCCAACTCTTGCCGGCAGCATAACGGTAAGCCCAGTTAGTAATTTTATTGGCCAGTTTTCTGGCTCCTCTTAGAGCTGGAGCAGCCTGGGGAATAGTGGGTCTACCTAGTAATAGTCCAGCACCAGTATTCTCTCTAACACTAGTGGGCACTTCAGGGCTTTTTTCTACTTTGGGTTGTGCTGCTTCACCACTCTCTGGAGTCTGTATTTTGTTTGCTTCCTCATTGACACCTGTGACAGGACTCTGCTCTTTCAAATGTATATGATGCACTCCATCTTCATCAACTGTATGCTTAGTAACTTCAAGAGAGGTTCCAGAGTGCAAATACTCTTCTTGAAATGCACTACTTGGATTTAGAGAACTAATCTGTAGTGATGAGCTTTTTTCTGGTAGGTGGAATATAGCTTGTATAGAACCACCACGCTCTTGTGATTGCCCTCCACGATAAGCAAAAGCTTTTGCAATATCTGGATTAGCAGACCATGACTTTATGCCTTCCTCTATAGTGGCACCAGGCTTGAAATGGTCCAAGATGGCTTGGTGGTTAGCTTCTATATTTTCTGCACCTTTTTGTAACCCTGGAATTAAAGTTTGGTGCCCGGGACTTTGATCTGTTGGTAGTAAAAATGACACCCCTCTATGCAGTTCGGGGACATTTTCTTTGGGAGCATTGGCAATTGTGTGCTGAAGTAAGTCTGATCCACCACTAGGCTCCATAACTTCTTGCTTAATTGTATTTAAGACTTCACTTACAGCAGGGTGCATTGGTTTTGGCATCTCCCACCCGCCACCCTCTTTGGGTGAACCATAGGTGTCTACACCTTTTTTCATTTCTTCGTGTGCATCAGCAGTTTCAGGAGTGGGTTCCAGAGGATAATCAGCACCACCTCTGGCAATACGCTGCCATACAGAGTCACCAGGTTCTTTAGACTTACCAAGCTCTAAGTTTATTTTTGTAGGTCTAATACAAGTGTGTGTATTACCTTGTCGTTCTTCTATGGAACCTTTTTCTACTTCTACTGGTGTACTCCAACCCCCTCCCTCATCAGAAGGTGAAGTATACTTTTCATTATAAGTCAGTCTCTGATTATACTTGATGTGCTTTTTGTTAAGCAATGCACCAAGAGTCTTTAGGGCACTACTGCCATCTTCTGTTAAGCCCTCAGGGAGACTGGAAGGTTCTTCAGCAGCATATCTTATAGACCAGTTCATGATTATAGAAACTTTTCTGCAAATTCCATATTGCAATTGGGGCAAAGATTGAAAGGAGGAAGAGGACGAAAGCCCATTTCTGACATTTCTCTAGTGTACTCGGGGGCTTTTATCCAAAGAGGAGGGTCAGGTTCATGGCCCCTGTCTCGAATATCATTATAGTCTTTTATGCTAGCAGGGTGGCAGCACATTGCCATTTGTCTATGTAGCATCCCCATACTACTCTTCTCTAGACCTTCGGAAAGCTGTGAGACTTTTGAATGCTCGTACTTTAAGTATTCGGGATTAGAGTGATAGGAACAACCAAATCCCGGTATAAACATACTACATCCATTTTCGTAGCCTGTTATGCCCCTCGTTAGGGCAGTTTGCTCTTGCTCTGTACCGTGGGCAAATATATTGTTTATATGGTCCTGTACTAGCTCTCTGCCCTCTGCAAAATGCTGGTCCCAACCTTTTTGATTTGCATATCTAATAGACCAGTTCATTAGTCTCTTAACTCATCCATCTCTTTTTCGGCACTGGCTCTCAATTGTGCATAAGGTCCGGTTTCAAAGTTATCCGGCCGCTCATCTTTAAAGTGAGGGCAGTGAATCATAGCCACCTTCATGCATTTTTTGTGCAAAGGGTAGCTATCGGACAGTGACCCTGAGCCACCGTAATACTCTCTCTTCCATCTAGAGACCGTTTCGTCTGGTTCAAAGCCTTCTCCGCACATAGGGCAGAGATGCTCTTTAATACAACGCATACTTCTAGCTCTATCTGGTGTGGGAAGTGTACTCAGAGTCTCCCCTCCCATAGGTACAAATAATGCAGGGTCTGTATTCCATGGAATAGGAATAGTTCTCTTTACTCCAAACTGCTCTTGAAGCTCTGGATCAACACCTATACTAGGTCTCGGTAGGCCGGTTTGCTTTCCTGTTTCTGGAGTCCACTTGACCGCACTCTTTAGCAGGTGGTTCACACCCTGACAAAAGGGGCAGTTGGGCGGAATGTTCCTAGTGGCATAACGTTCATCCCAGTTCATTAGCCTCCCAACTCCTCTTCTTTTTGCTTACAAGTAAGGCAAATGTCTATACCATGTTTCTGTCTCATCCAAGCACTGTCTTGCATTAAACTCTCACCTACCGGCCAGTGGCTAAAAAATTCGTTACCATTGTATTCTCCATGCAACTTCTTATGTTCCCAACCTAAATACTCCGGGTGGTTACAAAACTTACAAGTGCCTTCTGAAGTTTCCATATCTGGACAAAGACCTTGTGAGTTCCACTTTCTATCAAAGTGGTCCGTCATCTCTTGACTTAAGTCACTTGCGTAGCGAGTGTTCCAATTCATAAGTCTCTATCTTTTATCTTTGACCAAGTTTGAGCAAACCCTGAGTGGAGTCTACCAGACTCATGTAACTTATCGATCTCTGGTGCAGTGAACCACTTGACGTCATCCGTCTCCCATTGTGCTTCTGG